>MDTG01419670.1_pt1 | contig 41331 bp, 39 predicted proteins | sample 811421 | NCBI WGS metagenome assembly MDTG01 (sample SAMN05326645, study PRJNA326480) | marine metagenome | isolation source: seawater | place: Pacific Ocean: South East | collected 2011 | reverse complement strand
TAATAAGGTTTTTTTATTAAAATTTTTTAGAAACCTTTCTGTGTAAACAAAAGAGGGACACATGAGATGCGAAAATTTAAAGATGTTAACGAATTAGTTAACATATTAAAACCAGATTACCCCGTATATTGCATACGGCCTAACTCCATAAAAATTTCTTCAGAATTTTTTAAGAAAAACTTTCCTGGTAAAATTTTATATGCTGTTAAAACTAATCCTAACGAAAAAGTAATTAAACAAATTCTATCAAACGGTATTGACCATTTTGATGTTGCCTCTATTAATGAAATTAAGTTAATAAAAAAATTAAAGTCTGATGCAAAATTATATTTTATGCATACAATTAAAAGCAGAGAAAGTATTTCAGAGGCTTACTTTAATTTAGGAGTTAAAGATTTTGCTTTAGACTCTAAAGATGAGTTGCAAAAAATTCTTGAGTCAACTAATCGAGCTAAAGATCTTAAATTATATGTAAGAATAGCAATTTCAAATGAACATGCTGAAATAGATTTATCAAGAAAGTTCGGAGCTTTAGCGAGTGAGGCTTTAGGTCTTGTCAGACTATGTAAAGAGCATGCAAAAAAGGTGGGTATAAGTTTTCATGTTGGCTCTCAATGCATGCATAAAATTTCTTTTTCTAAAGCCATTTCTGAAGTTGGAAATATAATTAAAAAGACAAAAATTATTCCAGATATTATCAATGTTGGAGGTGGATTTCCTTCAATATATCCAGATTTGAATCCTGAACCTTTAATAAATTATATGGAAGAAATTAAAACTGCCTTAGAAAAGCTGAAGCTACAAAATATGCCAGAATTAATTTGTGAACCAGGAAGAGCTATAGTAGCTGAAAGTGGATCGGCTATAGTGAAAGTTATTTTAAGAAAAAAACAAAATTTATACATTAATGATGGAACATACGGAACTTTGTTTGATGCTGGGGTTCCTAATTTTGTTTTTCCAAGTAGAATGATTTCCAATGGAAGAATTTCAAAAAAGTTAACTCCTTTTAGTTTTTTTGGACCCACATGTGATAGTCTGGATTTTATGAAAGGTCCTTTTTTATTGCCTAATAATATTAAGGAAGGAGATTACATTGAATTAGGACAACTTGGAGCTTATGGTTTAACTTTTAGAACAAAATTTAACGGATTCTATTCAGACCAGATTGTTGAATTAAATGACAAACCAATTATGTCAATTTACGATGATCCTAGAAAAGTTGACACTTTGGTTGCTTGATGAACAAAAAAAATGGCCCAAATATCGGGCATAATAAAAAATCACTTTTAAAAAAACCTGTTGAACATATAGACATCACATCATTTGATGCTCGTAAGATTATAGACTCGATGAGTAAAATGTCCTTCACTTCGAGAGATACGGCATCAGCTGCAAGAATTTTTAACGAAATGCTATCGGACAAAAACTGCACAATCTTCTTGACATTGGCAGGATCAACTTCTGCTGGAGGTTGTATGGATCTTTACAAAGATCTTGTGAAATATAATATGGTTGATGCAATTGTTGCAACAGGAGCTTCGATTATTGATATGGATTTTTTTGAAGCATTAGGCTTTAAGCACTACCAAGGATCTCAATTTCAAGATGATACAGAGTTAAGGGATAATTATATCGATAGAATATACGACACTTACATTGATGAAGAAGAACTTCAAAAATGTGATAAAACTATATGTGATATTGCCAATTCTTTGGAACCTAAAACATATTCTTCAAGAGAGTTCATTAAAGAAATCGGAAAATATTTAAAAAAGAATGCTAAAAAGAAAAATTCTTTAATTGAAACTGCATTCGATAATAACGTTCCTATCTTTTGTCCGGCTTTTACTGATAGCTCCGCAGGGTTCGGACTGGTAATGCATCAAGAGCAAAATCCCAAAAAGCATCTCACTATTGACTCGATTAGAGAATTTAGAGAATTAACAGAAATCAAATTACAATCAAAACAATCTGGATTATTAATGATTGGAGGTGGAGTGCCTAAGAATTTTGTCCAAGACACAGTGGTTTGTGCTGAGCTATTAGGTAAGCAGGTTGATATGCATAAATATGCTATACAAATTACAGTCGCTGATGCAAGGGATGGTGCGTGCAGCAGTTCAACTCTTAAAGAGGCAAGTTCTTGGGGCAAAGTAGATATTGCTAAAGAACAAATGGTTTTTGCTGAAGCAACTAGTGTCCTTCCTTTGATTGCAAGCGATGCCTATCACAGACAAAATTGGAAAAATAGACCAAAGAGAGAATTTTCCAAAATCTTTAATAATTAATGGATTATTTAGATCAAAAAAAAGGTTTTCTTGGATATGAAGCTAATCCAAAAATTGAGAATAAAGTAGTTGTTGTACCATTTGGATTAGAAAAATCAGTGAGTTACGGAGGTGGTACAAAAAATGGACCTAAAGAAATTATCAAAGCTTCTCATCAAGTAGAATTATTCGATGAGGATCTAAATAAAGAACCCTATAAATCAATTGGAATAAAAACTCTAAAACCTTTTCCAATAAAAAGATCAATTAAAGATGCATTAGATCAATTAAGCTCTATAAACAGAAAAATTCTATCCATGGGCAAGTTTCCTTTGGTTTTAGGAGGTGAGCATTCAATAACGCCCGGTTCTATAAAACCTTTTACAGAAAAGTACAAAAAACTTACTATTTTACATTTTGATGCACATGCAGATTTGAGGGAAGAATATGGTGGAGAAAAATTTTCACATGCTTGTGCAATAAAAAGATGTTTAGATTTTAAAAATGTGGAAGTTTTTTCTTTTGGTATAAGAAATCTCTCAGCTTATGAAATGAATTTTTATGAGAAAAATAGAAAAAGAATAGAAATTTTCTGGGCGAAAGATAAGAAGGACTGGAGTCTAACAAAAATTTCAGAGATTTTTTTAAATAAAGATGTTTATATAACTTTTGATGTTGATGGATTTGACTCAAGTATAATGCCTGCGACCGGAACTCCGGAACCAGGTGGTTTTATGTGGAACGAGGTAATTTCTGTAATAAAAACAGTTTGTAAAAACTCCAATATCGTAGGAGCAGATATAAATGAACTATCACCAATTAAAAATTTTAATTCTTGTAATTTCTTAGTAGCTAAACTTGCCTATAAAATTTTGTCTTATTCTTTTGAATTTAAGAACTAGCAGTCAAATTTGACACCATCCATGAAATATTTACTGATGCCCCACCATATTTTACACTACTTGAAAAATTTAATTTTGCACCAGATCTTTCTAAAAGTGTTTTTCCAAGAAAAGTTCCCAAGCCAAGACCAGAGTTAGATTTAAATTCTTTTGATTTTATATATGGTTCTCCTAAAACTTTTATAATATCATCTGGAAAACCAGGTCCATCGTCAGAAATATTTATATTAACTTTTTCATTATCACTTATGATTTGAACCTCGACTGTTTTATTAGAAAATTTTATTGAATTGCCTATAAAGTTTCTTAAGCCGTAAATCATCTCTGGTGATCTTCTAACATTAATTTTATTTTTATCTTTTTTTGAATTTAATTTTATATCCTTATCAGACGTTTCTATAAAAGTTCGTAAAATTTCTGACAAAAGATCTTCTAATTTAACATCGATCATGAATTTATCTTCTACAATTTGTTTTTGAGAAATTTTCTTTAAAATTTCTCCACATCTTTTTGTTTGGCTAATTAATAAGTCTAAATCTTTGGTGTACTTTGAGTTTTCACCTATTTCTTTTCTAAGTTCTTTCGCAACAACTGTAATAGTTGACAAAGGTGTGCCTAACGAGTGTGCTGCTGCAGCTGCTTGTCCTCCCAAATTTTCTAATTCATATTCTTTAGCTAGTAACTGTTGCAGTTTACTAAATGCTGTAGATCTTTTTTTTATTTCTCCGGAAAATCTAATTCCAAAATAACTTAGAAAAATAAGCCCAACAATTGTTGCTAAAATGATCCTATTAAATAATATTTAGGAAAAGTAAATGAATTTTCGTGAATTCCGGGAAGAGGATAGTGAAAAATGTTCAGTAAAAATAGACAACAAGTTGTAAATAGTCCTAAAATAATTGTCGTCTTTACACTTAAAAATGTCGACGAAACTACTGTTGGCACGATTAACAAAATTATAAACGGATTTGATATACCTCCCGTTAGATAAAGCAATATAGAAAGCTGAACTAAGTCAACAATTAAAAAAATAAATGCATAAAATTCTTTTAGTTGAATTGATTTTAATCTGAATTGTAAAAGTAAATTTGTAATGAAGCCTAAAAGTATTACACTATGAGCAAGTTCTATAGAAAAATCTAAATTAAGAAAAAAATAAACTATATTTATAGTTATTAGCTGGCCAATGATTGCTATCCACCTTAAATTTACTAACGTGTTCTTATCTAAATGAAGATTTTCTTCTAACCTGAATAGAGTAGAAAAATTCATAGTTATTTTTTAAATATCTAAATTTTCAACGTTTAAAGCGTTACTTGTAATAAAATCTTTTCTAGGGGCGACCTCATCTCCCATCAATATCTTTATTATTTTTTGGTCATCTTTAGATTTGTCCTTTGTTCCCTTAGTATATTGTACTTTAAGCATTGTTCTATTTTCAGGATTAAGTGTAGTTTGCCATAATTCTTCTGGGTTCATTTCACCAAGACCCTTAAATCTTTGTATTGTTAATTTTTCTCTTTGCTCTTTCATAAATTTTTCAAATGCTGGCGTATTTTTTTTAGTATTTTTTTCAGCTTTGTCAGATATTTTAATTATGTAATTCTCAAGACTTTTTTCATCCTTGATATAAACGCTTTTACTTCCTTTTGTAACCTTGAATAAGGGAGGTTGAGCTAAATATAAGTGACCATTTTCAATTAGTTGATTAAATGGGTGGTTGTTAAAAAAAGTTAACAATAATGTTCTAATATGTGATCCGTCGACATCAGCATCAGTCATTATGACAATTTTATCATATCTTAAATTATCTATATTAAAATCTTTAGACCCAGTTCCTAGGGCATTAATTAAAGTAACTATTTCATTAGATGACATCATTTTGGCCAACGCTTTTGTTTCATTGTCCCCATGAGCGCCATTGTTTTTACCGTTTGTATTGACATAAGTGTTTAGGATTTTACCTCTTAAAGGTAAAACTGCTTGAAACTCTCTTACTCTACCTTGTTTTGCAGAACCACCTGCAGAATCACCCTCTACAATAAAAAGTTCAGTACCCTCTCTTTTTTGTATTTGACAATCGGCAAGTTTACCTGGCAGTCCTGAAAGTTCAAAAGTTCCTTTTCTTCTCACACTATCTCTTGCTTTTCTAGCCACATCTCTAGCTAATGCAGCTTGGGTAATTTTTTCAATAACACTTCGTGTTACAGATGGATTTTGATCGAACCATGTTGAAACTTTGTCGTTGATTATGCTTTCTACAATCAGTCGTATTTCAGAGGATACAAGTTTATCTTTAGTTTGAGATGAAAATTTTGGATCTGGCATTTGAATTGATAGAACAGCAGTTAAACCCTCTTTAATATCTTCACCAGATAGAGTAATTCTATTTTTTTTATTTTTATCTAAAGAATATTTATTTATTACTCTTGTAAGAGCACTTCTAAAACCTAGTAAATGAGTTCCTCCATCTCTTTGAGGAATATTATTTGTAAAAGGCAGAACTTCTTCCGAATATCCTGCATTCCACTCAAAAGAGCATTCAACCACAACATTGTTTTTTGTAGCGGTAACGTAAACAGGTTTTTTAAAAACCTCTCTTTCGTTTTTATTTACTAATATGGGTTTTTTTTGATTGATAAATTCTACGAATTCAAGAATTCCTCCATCATATTTATTTATAAATTCTTTTGGCTTTGAAGCTGTTTCATCAACTAAAGTAATATTTATTCCTTTGTTTAGGAATGCAAGCTCCCTCATTCTTTTTTGTAAAGTATTGACACTAAATTTTGTTGACGAGAAAATCTTTTTTGACGGTGAAAAAGTAATTTGAGTTCCCTTTTTTTTGTTTTACCTATTTTTTTAAGTGGTTTAATAGAATTCCCATCTTTAAACGATATCGCATATTCATTTCCATCTCTAAAAATGTTTAACTCCAATTTTTCAGATAAAGCGTTTACCACCGAAACACCAACACCGTGTAATCCACCAGAAACTTTATAAGAGTCATGATCAAATTTACCGCCAGCATGAAGTTGAGTCATTATAACTTCGGCAGCTGACATTTTTTCACCTTTATGCATGTCAACAGGTATTCCTCTACCATCGTCTTCAACTGTAACAGAATTATCCTTGTTCATAGTTATTGTAACATTTTTACAATAACCAGCTAAAGCTTCATCGATCGCATTATCCACTACTTCGAAAACCATATGATGTAATCCGGATCCATCATCTGTATCCCCGATATACATCCCGGGCCTTTTTCTAACTGCATCAAGGCCTTTAAGAACTTTAATCGAGTCTGCTTCGTAAGCTTTTGTGTTTATTTTCTCTGAATTTTTAGACATTTTTTTTGATAAAAGAGACTAGTTATAGCATTTTTTTTAACTTATAGAAAATTGACACTATCAAACCCCTCAAATTATTCATTAATAGCAACGGTTTTAGATTAAAATCTAAAAAAAAAAGATGGATTTCAAATTTGCTATATTTTCATTGGCATTATAACGAAATAGCTATTTTTATCAGAATTATCTTCTATTAAGACAGGTGAAACTGAGTCCTTAAAGTTTAATTTAAGGTTTTTATCTTCTATTTCAGACGAAATATCAATCAAGTATTTAGAATTAAAGCTCACAATTAGTTCGTCTGAATTAAAATTAGCTTTTATAATTTCATTACCTTCGCCAGAATTGGTACTATTAACTGAAAGCTTAACACTATCTTTGTTAATGACCAATTTAACTCCCTCTTTTCGATCAATTGATACAGTTATCACTCTTTCAATTGAGCTTATAAAATCTTTTGAAGGAACAATTAAGCTTTTATCATTATTTTTCGGAACAACTTTGGTATAATCTGGAAATTTTCCATCAATTACCTTTGAGACAAGTTTTGTATTACCAATAATAAATTGTATTTTTGTTTCACTTGTTTGAATTTTAACCTTCTCATTTGTTTCCTGTAAAAGAGCACATAGTTGGAAAACTGTTTTTTTTGGAATTATTAAGGATGAAATACTTTTTTCTTTTTCAACTTCTATACTACTGGATGATAATCTATGGCTATCGGTTGCGACAGCTGTTAGATATGATCTATCTTGTAACTCTGTCATATGTAAAAAAATTCCATTAAGATAATGGCGAGTATCATCATTTGATATTGAAATTTTGGTTTTATTTAATAACGAAAGGAATTTTGATTTATCTAAAGATAAGGGTTCACTTTCAAAATTGTCTGAAAAATTGGGAAAGTTGTCTGTTGGTAAACACAACAGATTAAAGTCTGAACTTTCTGTTTTTAAACTAAGTTTGTTTTCACTTTTAAGATCGAATTTAATGCTCGAGTTTGCCTCAATTTTTCTCAAGATATCATATAAAATCGTGGCTGATGTAGTGGTGCTTCCCTCTTTAACTATTTCTATATCTTTAATCTCATCATAAAAAACTAGATCTAAATCTGTTCCAACAATTAATAATTTATTATTTTTAGCCTCAAGTAATACGTTCGAAAGTATGGGGAGAGTGTTTTTTTTTTCGATAACGCCTTGTACTAAGTTCAGAGATCTTAATAATATGTCTCTTTTAATGGAAAACTGCATCAATCTATTCTTCTAATAATATAGTTTTTATTTTATTTATATTATTTCTCATCTCCTCGTCTTTTTCCGACAACCTGGTAATTGTTTTTACTGCGTGTATTACGGTTGTATGATCTCTGTTTGCAAAACGTCTTCCAATTTCTGGGAGCGATCTGGTAGTCATTTTTTTTGCGAGGAACATTGCTATCTGTCTTGGTCTTGCCAAAGGCCTGGATCTCCTTTGAGACAACATTTCATTCAACGGTAAATTAAAAAAGTTTGAAACAGCATTCTGTATTTTGTCTACTGTGATAATTTTTGCTTGATTAAAAACATCTTTTAGGATGTTTTTACAATCGCTAATTACTAATTTTTTTTTATGTATTCTTGTGTAAGCTACGATTCTATTTAGAACCCCAATTAGCTCTCTGATATTAGTCTTGCTTTCATTAGCTATAAAATTAATAACTTCATCGCTGATATCTGGATTCTCTTTAAATTGATTTTGAATATCCTCAAGTCTTTTTTTAATAATTTTAACTTTCAATTCTACGTCTGGTTTTTCTATATCTACTGTCAGTCCGCCTGCTAGTCGAGACTTTATTCTTTCTTGAACCCTATCTAATTTCATTGGTGCTCTATCGGCTGAAATTATGATTTGGGAGCTTTTTTCTATTAAGCTATTAAACGTATGAAAAAACTCCTCCTGAAGACTTTCTTTCCCTCTCAAAAACTGAATATCATCTATAATAAATACTGAGGATTTTCTGAAAAAATCTTTAAAATTTACCATGTCATTTTTTTTAATTGATTTAATAAAATGATACATAAATCTTTCAGCGGAAATAAACATTACATTGTTTTTGTCCTGTAATTCCATTCCTATTGCATTTAATAAATGGGTCTTACCTAGCCCAACTCCCCCATAAATATATAATGGATTATACCTCGATGTTTGTTCACAAACTTTTTTTGCAGATGAGAGTGCTACTTCATTACTCGAACCTTCAATAAAGCTTTCAAAATTTAAATTTGGGTTCAAACGATTGTAGTTTAAGATTGAGTCCTTTATCTCGGTTACTTTATTAAGATTATCAATCTTAAAATTTTCTGAATTAGAGTTGGATTGCTTATTTTCTTCTAAAATTTTAAATTCTATTCTGTTGAGGCTCAGTTTAAAATTTTTAAGTTGTTCTAGAATTTTATCTAGATACCTAGATACAATCCAGTCTCTAAAAAAACGAGTAGGAACTCCTAGAATAAGATGATCATTATACTCCTTAAGAAGGGAAATGTTTTTTAGCCAACTTGAATAAATTTCTTTTCCAAAAATCTTTTCAAATGCTTCTTGGACTTCAGACCAATTTAATGTTTTTTCCTCCTCGGAAACAAATTGGTCTTTTGATTTTGTAGAATTTTTTTCCATGTAAAAGTTTTTCTTAAGAGATTAATGTCTAATTTTTAATCAAGTTTTAATCAAGAAAAATTTTATAAAAAAAAAAAATAATTTGACTTGGGTTGTAATCTTTCAAGTTGTAACAATTTTTAATTTAAAAAAAAAATTTATTTTTTTTTTAAAAATTTTTAAAAAAAACTTCACAACTTTAAATATACTTTGTCTAGATTTAGTTAATTAATTTTTTTAGAGCTAAATGTAATTTTAAACAACTTTGAATTGTTTACTTTGTAAGTCTTTTTGAAATTTTTGATATTTTACGAGAAGCTGTTCTCTTTTTGATTGCACCAGATTTAGCAACCTGCATGAGAATCGATTGAAATTCTGAAAAAAATTTTTTTATTTCAGCTTTTTTTCCAGACTTTATTAATTCATCCATACGTTTTACTGCTGATCTATATTTACTTTTTCTCAACCTATTAACGTTAGTTTGTTTTTTTACTCTTCTTACTCTTCTGATCGCTGACTTTGTGTTTGGCATAATTTCAATTGGTATATATCCCTAATATATAAGGGTCAACTTCTTATTTTTGGCATCTAATACAATAAAAGGTTGAACGATTTGAAATATTTCTTTTTTTAATTATACCAGCACACTTGTTTTTGGTACATTTTTTGTTATTTCTGCCATAAACTTTAAATTGTTGCTGAAAAATTCCGTCCTTTCCGTCACTATTACTAAAATTTTTGATTGAAGATCCACCTTCTATTATTGATTTTTTTAGAATTTTTTTTGTATTATTAATGATTTTCTTGGCGTCATTATCATTAATTTTTCTAATACTTTTAAATGGATTTAATGATGACATGTGAAGAATTTCATTCACATATATGTTTCCCAATCCGGCAACGATTTTTTGATCCATCAAAATATTTTTCAAATTTTTCTTTCTATTAAAAATACTCTTTTTAAAATATTTAAGATTAAAATCACTCGATAAAGGTTCTTGTCCAAGTACTCTTAAATGTTTATTCTTTTCTAGATTGTTGGTTGAAATTATTTTTATAAAACCAAATTTTCTTACATCATTATATATAAGCTTTGTTTGATTATTGAGATAAAAAATAACATGATTGTGTTTTCTGTCATTGGTCGAAATTTTATAATAAAAACTTGTTTTCTTTTTTCTATTTTTTTTATCAACTAAATAAAACTTACCTGTCATACCTAAGTGAATTAAAATAGTTATATTTTTATCTAAATTTATTAAGATATATTTGGACCTTCTGGATATAGTTAAAATCTTTTTATTTGTTATTGTTTTAATTAAATTTTTATTGATTGTATATCTAAGCTTATTAGTGTTTATTATGACTTTTCTGAATGACAAATTTATTATTTTATTTTTTAAGGACTTTTTAACAACTTCAACTTCAGGTAATTCTGGCATATAATTTGTTTATGAAAACATATTTTCAAGATAAAACAAAACTAGTCAATAGTGTATTTGATAAGGTTTATAAAAAGTATGATTTTATGAATGACATCATGTCATTTGGAATTCACAGGATATGGAAAAAAAATTTAATTGACTGGATGAGTCCACAACCAGGGACCAAATTGATTGATGTCGCTTCAGGCACTGGTGATTTAGCAAAATTATATTCTGATAGATGTAAAAGTAAAAGTGAAGTTGCATGCGTTGAGCCTAATAAATCTATGTTGGGCATGGGAAAAGAAAAATTATCTAATTATAAAAATATTCAATGGTTTAACTCATCGGCAGAAAAACTTCCTTTTAAAAATGAAACATTTGACTATTACACAATCAGTTATGGAATTAGAAATGTTACAGATATTAATTTATGTCTTAAGGAAGCTTTTAGAGTTCTTAAGATTGGTGGCAGATTTTTATGTTTAGAATTTTCAAAAGTAGAAAATGAAATTTTAAATAAAGCTTATAAAGAATATTCAAAATTAATTCCAGTAGTAGGAAAGTATGTAGTAGGAAATGAAAAACCTTATGAGTATTTAATTACAAGTATAAATAAATTTTATGATCAAAAAGAATTATCTGATTTAATGGAAAAAAACGGACTTTCTAACGTTCAATATAGAAACTTATCCAATGGCATTTCAGCAATCCATTCTGGATGGAAAATATAAAAATGTTTAAAAGAGTAGTTCACTTATTTAAAATTGGAAGAAAGCTTTCTTCCTCAGGTGCCATTGATACTATAGGTGAAATTTATCAAATACCATTTTCAATAAAAATCTTTTTTGATTTGATATCTTTAGGCTCTAATAAAAAATTAATTTCAAATTCAAAAAAGCCTGGAGAAAAACTTTGTGATGCACTTGAGGGTATGGGAACAACTTTTATTAAATTAGGTCAATTTTTGGCAACACGCCCGGATATTATTGGGGAAGAATTAGCAGAAGACTTGGTTAAGCTTCAAGACAAACTTCCAGCTTTTGAAATAAATGAAGCAAAACAAATTATTAGAAATGAATTGGGTGCAAGCCAATTTAAAAATATCTCAAGTATTAGTGAGCCTATTGCTGCTGCCTCTATTGCTCAGGTTCATATAGCTAAAATAAATATTGAAAATGAAAATAAAGAAGTTGCTATAAAAATTTTACGCCCGGGAATTGAAAAATTATTTAATGAAGAGTTAGATGCTTTATTATTATTTGCATACATAATAGAAAATTCTGTTTCTAAAGCTAAAAGATTAAAACTGGTAGAGGTAGTTTATCTCTTAAAGGAAATCACTAACATAGAAATGGATCTAAGATTTGAGGCTGCAGCTGCAAATGAATTATATGAAAATACGAAAAACGATGTCGGCTTTAATGTTCCTAAAATCTACTGGAATTATACTTCAAAGAAAATTTTAACTTTAGATAAAGTTGAAGGAGTTTCAATAAGAGAACATACTTTGTTAGAAAGCTCTGGAATAGATTTAAAGAAATTATCAGAAAATCTAATTCAACACTTCCTAAAACAAGCTGTCAGAGATGGATTTTTTCATGGAGATATGCATCAAGGCAATTTATTCGTTGATAAAAATGGAAATATAATACCTGTAGACTTTGGAATTATGGGAAGATTAGACAAAAATAATAGAAAGTACTTAGCTGAAATTCTTTACGGTTTTATACAAAGAGACTACACAAAAGTAGCTGAAGTGCACTTTCAAGCTGGTTTAGTGCCTAAGGATGCTTCTAAGGAAGAATTTGCACAAGCACTTAGGTCAGTGGGGGAACCTATTTTTGGTCAATCAATTAAAGATATTTCGGGTGGTAATTTATTAGCTCAATTATTTGAAATAACTGAAAAATTTAATATGGCAACGCAGCCACCATTATTATTATTACAAAAAACTATGGTAGTAGTTGAAGGAGTTGCAAGAAAATTAAATCCTGAAACGAATATTTGGGAAGTATCTAGACCAATCTTAGAAGATTGGATTAAAAATTTTAAAGGGCCACGAGCAAGTGTTGATAACGTCATTAATACTTCAACTGAAATTATAAAAAGAATTCCTGATTTTCCAGATTTTATGGATAAAGCAAATTATGCTTTGCAATTAATTGCTGAAGGTAGGCTTAATATTTCCGCAAAAAATAATAAGAACTTAGAAATAGAAAAAATGAGGTTAAAAACATTAAAGAATAATATTATTATTAGCTTTTTAGCTATTGTAATTGTAATTTTAATAGTATTTTAATTTGAAGATGGAACTTAAAAATAAAAAAGTACTTTTAATTATTGGTGGAGGAATATCTGCATATAAATCTCTGGATTTAATTAGATTACTCAAAAAAAAAGGCGTACAAATTAAAACTATTTTGACTAAAAGTGGCAAAAAATTTGTAACACCTCTATCATTAGCTTCGTTATCAAATAATAAAGCGTATGAAGATATTTTTGATATAAATAACGAAACAGAAATTGATCATATTTCTCTTTCACGATGGGCTGATATTATATTGGTAGTTCCAACGACGGCAAATCTAATGGCAAGGTTATGTCTTGGAAAAGCTGATGATTTAGCCACAACGGTAGTTTTAGCCTCTGATAAAGATACAGTTTTAGTTCCAGCTATGAATGTAAGAATGTGGCTCAATAAGGCAACTCAAAAAAATGTAAAAACTCTCTTAGATTATGGACATAAATTTATAGGTCCTGAAAATGGGGAAATGGCCTGCGGGGAATATGGTAAAGGAAAAATGTCTAGCCCTAGGCAAATTTACTCTTTTTTAAATAATTACTTCAAAAACAAAAATCTAGTAAAGAAAAAAAAAATTAACGCTTTAGTTACTACTGGTCCTACAAGAGAATATTTAGATCCAGTGAGATTCTTGTCTAATGAATCTAGTGGAAAACAAGGATATGAAGTTGCTTTAGCGCTCAAAAAACTTGGGGTCAAAACTACTTTAATCGCGGGTCCTACAAAATTAAATTTTTCTAAAGATCTGAAAGTAATTAATGTTACAAGTGGTGAAGAAATGTTAAAAGAAGTCAAAAATTTATTACCAGTAAATATTGTAGTTTGCGCAGCTGCAGTTTCGGACTTTAAGCCTAAGAGAAAAAATAATCATAAATTAAAAAAAAATGAAGATAATTTTAATAATCTTAGTTTAGAAAAAAACACTGATATACTAGAATATTTGGGAAAACATAATAAATTAAGACCAAAAATATTAGTTGGCTTTTCCGCTGAAACAGAAAAAGTTTTAGAAAATTCAAAAAAGAAGATGAGAGATAAATATTGTGATTTAATCATAGCTAACGATGTATCTAAAAAAGATTTTGGCTTTAATGTAGACTATAATAAAGTTTCAATAATTGATAAAAAAGGAAGAGTTGAAAATATTCCAAAAAATAAAAAAAGCTTTATAGCAGATAGAGTTGCAAAAAAAATAATAGAAAATTTTTTCATTAATGACAAAAATTTTAATTAAACGGCTATCAGAAAAAGTTATTATTCCAAAATATGAAACTTCTGGTTCTTCAGGCATGGATATATGCGCCTTTTTAAAAAATTCTATTGATATTAATCCTGGTGAGAGGAAAATTATACCTACAGGTTTTTCTCTATCAATACCGAAAGGTTTTGAGGTTCAGATAAGACCGAGGTCTGGATTGGCTGCAAAGAACGGCATAAGTGTTTTAAATACTCCTGGAACGATAGACTCTGATTATCGTGGTGAGATTAAGGTTATCTTAATAAATTTAAGTGAAAGCAAATTTGTTGTTGAAAATGAAACCAGAATTGCTCAAATGATTATAGTTCCAGTTATACAAGCAGATTTGGAAGAAGTTAAAGAACTATCTGATACAATAAGAGGCACTGGTGGTTTTGGTTCAACAGGAATAAAGTAATACTAATGAAAATTTCTAATGTTGATTTCAAAAGATATTCAAAACAAATTATTTTAAAGAAAATTGGTATTCAAGGACAGAAAAAGATAGCTTCGGCTAAAGTACTTATAGTTGGCGCTGGTGGTCTTGGCTGTCCATTAATTTTGTACCTTGCTCACTCTGGAGTTGGCAATCTTGGAATAATGGATCACGATAAAGTTGATATTTCTAATTTAAATAGACAAGTTTTATTTAATTCAAACGACATAGGAAAATATAAGGCTGAACAGGCTCAAAAAGTAGTTAAAAAAATAAATAAAAAAATTAAAATTAAAATATTCAAAAAGAAGCTTGATAAAAAAAATGCAGAAAAAATTTTTAGAAAATTTGATATAATTTGTGATGGTACAGATAATTTTAAAACAAGATACCTTATCAACGACTATTGTTTAAAATTTAAGAAAATTTTAATTTCAGCTGCTATTAGTAAATTTGATGGGCAAATTTTTAATTTTAATTTTAAAAAAAAAGGACCGTGTTTTAGATGCTTTATGCCAGAAGAGCCAAGCATTGAGAGAAATTGTGAGACAGATGGCATAGTTCCAACACTTGCAGGCATAGCGGGCACTCTTCAAGCTAATGAGGTAATTAAGACCATTTTAGAAAAGAAACAATTTAAGACAAAAGATATATTGATTTTTAATTCTTTATATTCAAATTTTAGAAAAGTTAAACTAACTAGAAACCCAAGTTGTATTGCTGAATGTTTAAAAAGATAATTGTTATATTCTTCTATATGATTTCTAATAATCTTGCAGCAGAGGAATATTTTTTAACTTTAAGAAACGAAAAAGTAAATTTACGACAAGGTCCATCTTTTGAATATCCAATAAAAATATTTTATAAAAAAAAATTTTTACCTGTTTTAGTAGAGGATAAATCTGATAATTTTAAAAAAATAAGAGATCATGAAAATAATTCTGGATGGATACATGTTTCACAGTTATCAAAAAAAAAGGCTGCTATTACTATAAAAGATGAGATATTAATTTTTACTAAACCTACTATTTATTCAAAACCTTTAGTAATTTTGCAAAAAGGAAGATTGTGTTTAATAAAAAAGTGTAAGAAAAGTTGGTGCAAAGTCAAAGTTAACAAGTATGTCGGTTGGGTTAAAAAAGACGAACTTTGGGGTAGATTATAAATTAATTAAAAGGATTTTCTAACATACAAGCTACCAGATGTATTCTTGATTGTTCTCCACCATTAAAAAAGTTATGGTACTTTATATTATTTGTTATAGTAACTCTACCATCTGCAGGAAGATGCTTTGCAACATTTTCTATAACCATTGAGCAACCTAAATTCGTTATAATTGGGATATGTAATCTAGGCTCAGGATCTTTGTGCCAGCTTAGAGTTGATCTAGGTTCTTTAATTAAAAGTCTTACTCTTCCAAGCTTAAATTTTTTAGATAAAACTTCATAAACTTCTTTAAAGTAAGTATTTTCAAATTCTGGGACTAATTGAGTGTATTTTGATTCATCTACATCAATATCTCTGCATACTTCTTTGCCGGTTTCATCAGCAATTGTCCAATATTTTCCTCTTATATTGTGACCTTTGATAGAGTTTGTATCGTTAGGAACTTGATTAATTGGAATAGCTCCGAAGTGTGTAATACCAAGAGTGTTAAAATTTCTTTTTTTTAAAATAGAACTTAAGTCTTTTCTTAATCTAGATATATCAAATTTTAAGTTAGGTACTTGATAAAAGTCCTCAAAACTTACCTGTGCCATAAATTTTTCCTTTTATTGATTACAAATCAAATCTATCTAAATTCATCACTTTAACCCAAGCTGAAATAAAATCTGTAATGAATTTTTCTTTTGAGTCTTCACAAGCATATATTTCCGAATAAGCTCTTAATTGAGAGTTTGATCCAAAAATAAGATCCGCTCTAGTTCCTGTCCATTTAACCTTGCTAGTTTTTCTATCTCTACCCTCAAAAAACTCTTCTTCTTCAGAAGTCTCTTTCCAAGTGGTATTCATGTCGATTAAGTTTACAAAAAAATCATTAGATAATGTTCCAGGTTTTTTTGTAAATACACCATTTTTTGAACCATCATAATTTGTATTCAAAACCCTCATCCCACCGATTAAAACTGTCATTTCAGGTCCTGTTAATTTCATTAAATTTGCTTTATCAATCATCATTTCCTCCGATGATAAAGAATATTTTCCTTTTTTATAATTCCTGAATGCATCTGCTTTTGGCTCTAGTAAGCCGAAGGAGTGGATGTCTGTTTGATCTTGTGTGGCATCTCCTCTACCTGGTGTAAAAGGAACTTTAATCTTCTTTCCGGCATTTTTAGCCGCTTTTTCAATACCAACTGATCCCCCAAGAACGATTAAATCTGCAACAGATACTGATTTACTTTTTGTATCAAAATCTTTCTTAATTTTTTCATATGTATTTAGCACTTTTGTAAGTTCATTTGGATTATTAACCTCCCAATCTTTTTGAGGTTTTAATCTTATTCTTGCTCCATTGGCACCACCTCTTTTATCTGATCCCCGGAAAGTTGAAGCTGAAGCCCATGCCGTAGTTACAAGTTGAGAGACTGAAAGTTTTGATTTTATTATTCTCTTTTTAAGATTATCAATATCTTTATTCTTTAACTTGAATTTTATTTTTGGAATTGGATCTTGCCAGATCAAAGTTTCTTTAGGAACTTCGCTACCTAGATAACAAGCTCTCGGCCCCATATCTCTGTGAGTAAGTTTAAACCATGCCCTTGCAAAAGCGTCTGCAAATTCGTCAGGATTTTTTCTAAAATTTTCAGAAATTGGTCCATACTTTGGATCAAAACGTAAAGAAAGATCCGTAGTTTGCATCATCGGTGGATGTTTAACTGACTTGTTGTGTGCATCAGGCACCATTTTAATTTCTTTACCATTTTGCTTGGGTGTCCATTGGTGCGCTCCAGCAGGACTTTTAGTTAATTCCCACTCATGGCCATATAGGCAGTCATAATATCCCATATCCCATTTGGTTGGGTTTTGTGTCCAGGCGCCTTCAATACCGCTTGAAATAGTATCTTCACCTTTTCCAGATTTATAATCACTGTTCCAGCCAGTTGCTTGATCTTGAATTTTTGAACCCTCAGGTTCTGCTCCTTTGTGAGACTCGGACGCAGCACCGTGAGATTTTCCAAAAGTGTGTCCTCCAGCGACTAATGCTACTGTCTCGTAATCGTTCATTGCCATTCTTCCAAAAGTTTCACGAATATCGTGAGCAGCTAAAAGTGGATCAGGATTAGCATCTGGACCCTGTGGATTAACATAAATTAATCCCATATGTGAAGCTCCTAAAGGTTGCTCCAGATCTCTTTTGCCACTATATCGATTTACACCTAACCATTCTTTTTCGGAACCCCAATATATATCTTCTTCGGGCTCCCAAATATCTTCTCTACCACCTCCGAAACCAAAAGTTTTAAAACCCATAGACTCTAATGCAACATTCCCAACTAAAACAAATAAATCAGCCCATGAAATTTTTTTTCCATATTTCTTTTTAATTGGCCATAGTAATAAACGAGCCTTATCTAGATTTACGTTATCAGGCCAACTATTAAGAGGTGCAAATCTTTGATTCCCAGTTCCAGCTCCACCACGACCATCGGCAGTCCTATAAGTTCCTGCTGCATGCCATGCTAATCTAATAAATAATGGTCCATAGTGACCATAATCAGCTGGCCACCAATCTTGCGAGTCTGTCATTAATTTATGAAGATCTGTTTTTAAGGCTTTTAAATTTAGTTTTTTAAATTCCTGGGCGTAATTAAACTTTTTATCCATTGGATTAACCAAAGTAGAGTGTTGACTTAGAATTTTTAAATTGAGACTATTCGGCCACCAATCACGATTTGAAGTTCCTCTTCCTGTTGGAAATTTTGGTGGTGTTCCTGCACCTGTGAATGGACATTTGCTTTGTTCGCTCATAAAGTTTTTATTCCACCAATTTATAATTAATTAAATTATAGGTCAAGTAGTTTAGAATAATTATAAACTAATGAGAATCGTTCTCAATGTTGATAACAACATCAACATCTTTTATTTTTTTTCCAGAAGGCGGGGTAGGAATAGTTTTTAATTTTATTTCCTTTGAGTCAATATCTGTAAGTTCGTTATTTTTAATGTCAAAAAAATGGTGATGAGAATTAGTGTTGGTATCAAAATAATGTTTATTATTATTTGTTAATATTTCTTTTAGATGACCGGCTTTTGTGAATGCATGAACAGTATTATAAAAAGTAGCTAAAGCTATTTTTTCCCCGTTAATTTTTGAATTTATCAATTTATCTAAATCTTCAACTGTGAAATGAAAAGTTTTTTCTCTATCAAATAAAAATTCAGCTATTTGAACTCTTTGTTTTGTAGGTCTAAGACCTGATGTCCTTAGTTTATCTGCTATTTTTAAGTTTTTTTGCATAAACTACTATTTTTTAATATAACTTAAAATAATTCTAAACTATTTATATAGGATAATTGTAATAAATCAAGTAAGAGTTTACCTTAAAAATCATGCAAAAAAAAAGCTATAATTACGAAGATTTAATTAAGTGTGGAGAGGGAAAACTTTTTGGTGAAGGAAATGCCAAATTACCATTACCACCAATGTTGATGTTTGATAGAATAACGGAAATAAGTAAAGATACTGGTAAATTTAAAAAAGGATTAATAAAAGCTGAATTAGATATTAAAGACAATCTATGGTTTTTTAATTGTCATTTTAAAGGAGATCCTGTAATGCCAGGTTGTTTAGGCTTGGATGCTATGTGGCAATTAGTTGGTTTTTATTTAGGTTGGGTAGGTGAGCCTGGTAAAGGAAGAGCTCTTGGAGTAAATTCTGTAAAGTTTACAGGAGAGGTATTGAAAAAAATAAAAATGGCAACTTACGAAATAGATATGAAAAGAATTTTAAAAAAAGAGGGAACAGCTGTGGGGTTGGCTAACGGAACGCTAAGTGCTGATGGTAAAATTATTTACACAGCAGAAAATTTAAAGGTGGGATTATTTAAATCATGAAAAGAGTAGTTATTACTGGAATTGGTATTGTTTCTTGTTTGGGTAACAACCAAGAAGAAGTTTATCAATCTTTGTTAAATTCAAAATCAGGAATTTCTTATTGTGAAGAATATAAAGAACATAACCTAAAAAGCCACGTACACGGCAAACCTAATATAAAAATTGCTGATCACGTTGACAGAAAAATTATTAGATTTATGGGTTCTGGATCTGCTTATAATTATATTGCTATGAAGGAAGCTGTTAAAGATTCTGGATTAGAGGAAAAAGAAGTAAGTAACTTCAATACTGGAATAGTTATGGGTTCAGGTGGCCCCTCTATTGAAAATGTAATTTTAGCTGCGGATAAAACAAGAGCAAAAACTCCAAAATTAATGGGACCATTTATTGTACCAAGAACTATGGCTAGCACTGCATCTGCAACTCTAGCTGTGCCTTTTAAAATAAAAGGAGTTAATTATACAATGAGTTCTGCTTGTGCAACTAGTGGGCATTGTATTGGTAATGCAGTCGAATTAATCCAGTCCGGAAAACAAAAAATTATGTTTGCTGGCGGGAGTGAAGAACTACATTGGGCAATGACAGCTATGTTTGATGCTATGACCGCACTTTCATCGAAATATAATAAAACACCTGAATCAGCATCAAGAGCTTATGATAAAACAAGAGATGGGTTTGTAATAGCTGGAGGTGGAGGTGTTTTAGTGCTTGAGGAATACGAAAGTGCTAAAGCAAGAGGAGCAAAAATTTATGCTGAAATAACAGGTTACGGAGCAACATCAGATGGTTATGACATGGTCGCTCCATCAGGAGAAGGTGCAGTGCGGTGTATGAAAATGGCTTTAAAAACATCAAGAAATAAAATTGACTATATTAATACACATGGAACATCTACCCCAGTAGGTGACATTACTGAATTAAAAGCAGTTAAAGAAACTTTTATGGAAAATATTCCAAAAATTAGCTCTACCAAGTCTTTATCTGGACATCCCCTTGGTGCAGCTTCTGTTCATGAAGCAATTTACAGTCTAATAATGATGAAGAATAGTTTTATTACTGGCTCCGCAAATATTACAGAAATGGATGAAGAAGCAAAAAAATATCCTATCGTGACTAAAACTGAAAAAGATGTTTCTTTAAATGCCGTGATGTCAAATAGTTTTGGCTTTGGGGGTACCAATGCAACTTTAGTTTTTGAGAAAGTGTAATTATGAATTTAATGAAAGGTAAAAGAGGTTTAATTATGGGCGTAGCGAACGAACGTTCAATCGCATGGGGTATCTCTCAAAAGTTAGCTGAAGCGGGTGCTGAGTTGGCATTTACCTATCTAGGAGATGCTTTAAAAAAAAGAGTTATACCACTAGCTGAAAAATTAAACTCAAAAATGACTTTTAGTTGTGATGTTGAAAAGAAAGAGGAAGTGATAAAACTTTTTGATGATATAAAAGCTCAGTGGGGTCAAATTGATTTTGTTGTTCATGCCGTAGCATTTTCTGACAAATCAGAATTATCAGGTGAATATTTAAATACTACAAGAAATAATTTTTTAAGAAGTATGCTTATATCTTGCTTCTCTTTTACTGAAGTATCCAAAGAAGCATCAAAGATAATGAAAGAAGGTGGTAGTTTGCTCACACTTACTTACGAGTCAACTAAAGCGATACCAAATTATAACGTCATGGGCGTCTGTAAATCAGCTCTTGAAGCGAGTGTTAAATACCTTGCAAGAGATCTTGGATATAAAAAAATAAGAGTTAATGCCATAAGCGCAGGGCCGATAAAGACTTTAGCTGCCTCAGCTATTGGAGACGCAAAATTTTTATATAAATGGAATGAAGATCATTCATTTTTAAAAAGAAATGTTGATATCAATGATGTTGGAAATTCAGCGTTATATCTATTAAGTAATCTCGCTGCTGGAGTTACTGGTGAAATTCACTATGTGGATGCCGGGTATAATAAAGTTGGGATGCCAGATCCTAAAAATATAACTTAGATAAAGTGTCTAAAAGATATAGTGGTAAATCATTCAAAGATGCAAGTGTAATGAAAAAAGCAAAACTTTCTTTAAAAGAAAAAAGAAAAATTAAAAAAGAAAAAAAAAAGAAATAAAATTAAATAGCTGCTTGTTTCATTGATAGCTTGACTTTACCTCTATCAAACCCAACTACTTTAACAGAAACTTCGTCACCTTCTTTTACAACATCTCCAACCTTAGCAACTCTTTTTTCAGCCAGTTCTGAGATATGAACTAATCCATCTTGTTTTCCTAAAAAATTAACGAATGCACCGAACTCCATTATTTTTACAACTTTTCCTTTATAAATTTTTCCCATCTCAGGTTTTGCTACTAAACTCTTAATAAATTCCATTGCCTTATTTCTAGACTCTTCATCTGGTGCTGCCACTGTAACCTCGCCAGTATCTTTTACGTCCACTTTTGCTCCAGAAGTTTCAACTATCTCTCTTATTGTTGCTCCGCCTTTTCCTATAACAGTAGCAATATCTTTTTTATCAACTTTTAGTGTTTCCATTTTAGGCGTATGTTTTGAAAATTCTTTTCTAGAAGATTTTATAGCTTTATTCATTTCAGATAATATTTTCTCTCTTCCAGCTTTTGCTTGATCTAGAGCTTTTTCCATAATATCAAATGTTATACCTGTAATTTTGATATCCATTTGTAAAGAAGTTATGCCGTCTTTAGTTCCTGCTACTTTAAAGTCCATATCACCTAAATGATCTTCATCTCCTAAAATATCAGATAAAACAGAAAAATTTTCACCCTCTTTTATTAAGCCCATAGCTATACCAGCGACAGGTTCTTTTATCGGAACTCCTGCATCCATTAATGATAAAGAGGTTCCACAAACTGTAGCCATTGATGATGAGCCATTAGACTCTGTTATTTCAGAAACTACTCTAAGCGTATAAGGAAAATTTTCTTTTTTTGGTAATGAAGAATTTATAGCTCTCCAAGCTAATTTACCGTGGCCTATTTCCCTTCGACCCGTCCCAATTCTTCCACATTCTCCCACTGAAAATGGAGGAAAATTGTAATGAAGCATAAAATTAGATCTGTGCATACCATCTAAGCTTTCTAGCCTTTGTTCGTCATCGGACATTCCAAGAGTTGTTACAACAAGAGCTTGAGTTTCACCCCTAGTAAATAAAGCAGATCCATGTGTTCTAGGTAATACACCCACTTCACATTTAATTTGTCTTACATCTGCAAGACCTCTTCCATCAATTCTCTTTTTATCTTTTAAAATTGCTGTTCTTACAATATCTTTTTCAAGCGACTTTAATTGTGCCATAGCTTGATTTTCTGTTACAGTTTCATCATCAACAAACATTTCTTTACATTTTGTGTCGATTTCTGAAATAGCGTTGGATCTTTTCTTTTTATCAATTTCTTTAAAAGCTTTTCTCAAATCTGTCTCAAAAGTTTTACTTATTTTCTTTTTAATTTTAGAATGATCTACTTCTTCAATTTCCCATTTAGGTTTTCCTGCTTTTTTAGCAAGAGACTCTATTGATTTGATAATTGGAACAAAATTTTCATGACCAAATTTAACTGCATCAAGCATTACTTTTTCTGTAAGGCCTGAAGTTTCGGACTCAACCATCAATACCGCGTCTTTAGTTCCTGCCACAACCAAATCAAGTTCAGACTCTTTCAATTCCTCTGGAGAGGGGTTTAAAATATATTTATTATCTTTGAAGCCAACTCTGCTTGCTGCTATTGGACCTTGGAAAGGGAGTCCTGAAATTGCTAAAGCTGCTGATGATGCAATGATCGATAAAATATCAGGTTGGTTTACACCATCATAAGACAAAACTGTAGGTAATACTTGAACCTCATTCATAAAACTTGATGGGAACAAAGGTCGTAAAGGTCTATCTATTAATCTGGAGATTAAAGTTTCGGCTTCTGTAGGTCTTGCCTCTCTTTTGAAATATCCGCCAGGAATTTTACCTGCAGCGTAATATTTTTCTTGATAATTTACTGATAAAGGAAAATAATCTTGCCCTTCTTTTAATTTTTTTGCTCCAACTGCAGTTGCAATTACAACAGTTTCTCCGCAAGTTGCAATTATCGCTCCATCAGCTTGTCTTGCGATCTTACCTGTTTCTAATATAATTTTTTTATCATTTATTATGATTTCTTCTTTGTGAATTTTAAACATTATTTCCTTAAATTTAATTGTTTTAATACTTTACTGTAAGAATTTGGATTTTTTCTTTTTAAATAACTTAAAAGTTTTTTTCTCCTATTTACAGATTTTGTAAGACCAACGGTAGAATGTTTATCTTTTTTAGCTTTTTTAAAATGTTCAGCTAATTTAGTTATTTTATCTGTTAGAAGTCCTATTTGTATTTCTGCAGATCCCACGTCTTTGTCATGAATTGCTAAAGACTTAATTGTATCTTTTTTTTTCTGTTTCATTCTCTTTATTTTTTTTTATCAATCTTTCTATTTTTTCAGCATATTCAAATGAATTATCTTCTAAAAATGCAAGTTTAGGAAGAAACTTGATGTCAAGTTTTTTTGACAATGCTTTTCTAACAAGATGTGCGTACTCAGTCAAGACTCTTACGGCTTCTGCTGTTCCCTCTCCTCCTAGTGGAATAACATATGCTCTAGCTGTTTTTAAATCTGGAGTCATTCTAACCTCTGTAACGGTTATTATCTTAGTATTTATAAAAGGGATCTTAGCCTCATTTCTAATAAAAATTTCGCCTAAATTTTGTTTTACCATTTCTCCAACTCTTAATTGCCTTTGAGAATATGCTGTATTTCTATTTTCTTTACTCATTAGATTTTTCTTTCAATTTTTTCCGCATTGTAAGCCTCTATTATATCCTTTTCTTTAAAATCTATAAAGTCTTTAAGGCTTATACCGCACTCTAAACCATTCTTTACTTCTTTAACTTGGTTTTTTTCTCTAAAAATACTTGAGATCTCTCCATCATGTACTACAACACCGTCTCTAATTAATCTTGCTTTTGATTTATTTTTTATTTCTCCTTCTATAACTTTTGAACCAGCAATTTTTCCAGCACTTGAAACATTAAAGATTTTTTGAATTTCTGCTGAGCCAGTAACAATTTCTTTTATATCAGGTTCCAATAAACCTGATAAACCTTTCTCTACAAATTCTAAAGCTTCATAAATTATATTAAAGAATTTAATTTCGACTTTTTGTTCCTCAGCTAATTTTTTTGACTCCCTATTCGGTTTTACATTAAATCCTATAAGTAAAGCATTAGATGCTTTGGCAAGTGTAACGTCAGTTTCATTTATCATTCCTATATCTGAAAGAATGATTTTAGGTTTTACTTCATCATGCGTAATTTTATTAATCGCTATTTTTAGTGCTTCACTTGAACCCTGTACATCAGATTTAATTATAATATTAAGTTCTTCTTTTTTGTTATCTGTTTCTTCAAATAAAGTGGTTTTATCTTTTACAATTAATTTTTGAGCTGCCCCCGAGTTTGTTTTTCTAAATTCAGCAATTTCTTTTGACTTATCCTCATCTTCTGTTACCAAAAATTCTGCTCCTGCAAAGGCTGTATCATTCATACCTAAAATTTCTACTGGCATTGACGGAAGGGCTTCATCTATAATTTTACCTTCATGATTGATCATTGCTCTCACCTTTCCATAAGTGTCTCCACAAACAAAATAATCCCCTCTTTTTAGTTTTCCATTTCCAACTAATATTGTTGATACAGGACCTTTCCCTTTATCGATTTTTGATTCGAGTACAACGCCAGAAGCTGGTCCTTCAACTGCTGCTTTTAAATCTAAAATTTCTGCTTGAAGTAAAATATTTTCTTTGAGTTTGTCTAAATTTATTTTTTTTGTCGCTGAAACTTCAACAAAAAGCGTATCACCACTTAAATCTTCTGCGACTAGCTCATATTTCATTAATTCGTTTTTAATTTGGCTTATATTTTTTGAAGGTAAATCACATTTGTTAATTGCAACAATAATTGGAACATTTGCAGCTTTTGAATGCTGTATCGCTTCGATTGTTTGCGGTTTGATACCGTCGTCAGCTGCTACTACTAGTATTACTATATCTGTTACCTTAGAACCTCTAGCTCTCATTTCTGTAAACGCAGCGTGACCGGGTGTATCAATAAATGTTATTGCTTTATCGTCAACTTTAACTTGATAAGCTCCTATGTGTTGCGTAATCCCTCCATGTTCTCCAGAAACTACATTGGTATCTCTTAAGGAGTCTAATAAAGAGGTTTTTCCATGATCTACGTGACCCATTATTGTTACTATTGGAGCTCTTTTTACAGTTTCTTTGTCTGTTTGAATATCTTTTTTATTAATCTTTAAAGCTGGAACTTCTTCGACAACTGGCTTATGTCCAAACTCTTTAACGATGTATTCAGCTGTATCTTTATCAATTATGTGATTAATTGTGGCAATAACTTTCATATTAAATAAAAATTTAATAATATCACTTGATCTCTCAGCCATTCTGTTTGAAAGTTCTTGAATTGAAATTTGTTCAGGAATTTTTACGTCTCTAATAATTTTTTTGAATTCTTTCTTTTCCTCTTGACCAGCGTTAGTTTTTTTATCTTTCAATCTTGCTCTTTTAACTGAGGCCAAACTTCTTTGTTTAATCTCGATTTCTTCAACATTCATTGCTCGAGCAACAGTTAACTTAAAATCTCTTTTTCCTATCGGACCCTTGAGTTTTAGCTTGCTTTTTGGAGGTGTTTTATCTTCTTTTTTAATAAAAGCTTTAGTAGCCTGTTGTTCAATAAACTTTCTATTAATGTTTTTTTTATCCTGATTTGGTCTAGGAGCTGAACTTTTTGGATAAAAATTTTTTGATTGATCCCTATTAGGTTTTGAAAATTTCTTTTTTTCAATTGAAAAGGATTTTTTTCCACTTTTATCTAATTTAGAAAAATCTATTTTTTTTGAAATTGTATTAGATATAGTTAAAGTCTTTTTCTTATCTTTATTTTTTTCCATAATATTTATTTATAAGCTATCTCCCTTGCAGACATGATTAATTGATCTGCCTCATCTCTAGAAAGAGAAAATTCTTCAAGATAACCATCAATTCTAACCTTCTTACCTTTAATCTCATCGAATCCTCCAATCAATTCATCAGATGAAAGATCAGCAAAATCACTTATGGTTTTTATATTTCTACTTCCTAATAAAACTAACATCCCTTGAGTAATGCCTTTGAGATTTGTTAAAGCTTCTTCCATACCAAGTTCTTTAAGTTTTTTAGAAACTTCCTCTTTTTCTTTAATTAGATTCTCTTTTGATCTTTCTATTAATTCCTTAGCTGTATCTTCGTCTATTCCTTCAATCTTAGCTATATCTTCAACTTTTGCCTGAGAAATTTCCTCTATGCCTTGAAAACCTTCTGAAACAAGTAATTGACCTAAAGTTTCATCAACCTCAAGTCCTTTAATAAGATTTTCAGTTCTATCTTTAAATTCTGCCTGCCTTCTTTCTGAGTCTTCTTTGTCAGTTAAAATATCAATTTCATAATTTGTTAATTTAGATGCAAGTCTAACATTTTGACCTCTTCTACCTATGGCTTTGCTTAAATTTTCTTCAGTTAAAATCACATCAATTCTTTTATTATCCTGGTCAATTAAAACTTTTTGTATTTCAGCAGGTGATAAAGACTCTGAGATTAATGTAGGCAAATCCTCTGTCCATTTGATTATATCTATTTTTTCGCCGTACAACTCATTGACGATTGTTTGCACTCTACTTCCCCTCATTCCAACGCATGCTCCAACTGGATCTATTGAGTTATCTTTCGATGCAACACATATCTTTGCTCTACTCCCAGGATCTCGAGCTACTGACTTTATTTCAATTACTCCCTCATAAATTTCGGGAACTTCTTGAAAAAAAAGTCTCGCTAAAAATTGAGGGTGAGCTCTAGATAAAAATATTTGGTGGCCTTTTATTTCTTTTTTTACTTCATAACAGTAAGCTTTCACTCTATCGCCTGTTTTTAAAATCTCTCTTGGAATTAATTCGTCTTTTTTTATAACTCCCTCAGCTTTTCCTAAATCAATAATTACATTTCCATATTCTAATCTTTTGATAATTCCACTTAATATTTGACCTTGCTTATCAATGAAATCTTGGTATTGCCTATTTTTTTCTGCTTCTTTAACTCTCTGACTAATTACCTGTTTTGCGCTTTGAGCAGCTATTCTACCGAAATCTACTTGTGGTAATTCTTCGAAAATTTTATCACCAACTTTTAAGTCTTTGTTTTTTTTATCAATTAATTTGGCATCGTTTAAAGAAATTTCTCTATTAGAATCCTCTATTATTTCAACTACATCTAAGACTTTTTTTATTTTAATCTCACCAGTTTCTCTATCGATAGTGACTTGAATATTGTTATCATTACCAAATTTTGTAAGTGCTGCCTTCTGAATAGCTCCTTCCATAGATTCAATAACTAGTTCTTTATCTATAGATTTTTCGTTAGCTACAGCTTCGACTATCCTTAATAATTCTAATTTATCTAATCCTCTGTTTAACATTTTTCCTTTTTAAGTTGTCCAAAAAAAAATGGGCTACTGCCCATTTTGTAAAATTGGTTATTTAAAAGACTTTTAATAAATAATTAAGGTTTTTTCAAGACTACAGTTTAAAAACACTAGTTTTATCTGTCTTTTCCCAAGAAAAATGGCCTTTATTTGTAGGTTCTCTGCCAAAATGCCCGTAAGATGAAGTGACCTCGTAAATAGGCCTATTTAAACCTAATAATTCTCTGATTCCACGAGGAGATAAATCAAAATTTTGCTCAATCAATTTTTTTACTTCATAAGTTTTTTCTTGATCCTTCTCTGATAATTTAACATATATTGATAAGGGTTTTGAAACTCCTATAGCATAAGCTAATTGAATCAAACATTTTTCAGAAATTTTTGCCGCTACAACATTTTTTGCAATATAGCGCGCTACATAAGCTGCGGACCTATCAACTTTAGTTGGATCTTTTCCAGAAAAAGCTCCTCCTCCATGAGGTGATGCTCCTCCATAAGTATCAACAATAATTTTTCTTCCTGTTAAACCAGCGTCTCCATCAGGCCCACCGATTATAAACTGTCCAGTTGGGTTAACATAAACATTTTTATCATCTAGATTTTTAATAAATTTTTCAGGAATAGATTTTTTTATGTAAGGATAAACTAAATCTTTTACTTGTTTTTGATTTAGATCTTTTGAATGTTGGGTTGAAATTACAATTGAAGTAACTTCTTTTGGCTGATCATTTTCATAAGACATTGAAACTTGGCTTTTCGAGTCTGGTTCTATACCTTTTAAAAGTCCACTTTTTCTATCTTGAGCCATTAGTCTTAAAATTTTATGAGAAAAATGTATTGGAGCTGGCATAAGTTCCTTTGTTTCCATGCAAGCAAATCCAAACATAATACCTTGATCTCCGGCTCCTTCATCTTTATTACCTGCAGAGTCTACTCCCATTGCAATATCAGTTGATTGAGGATGTAAATGACTTTCAATCTTAGTCGCTTCTTTCCATGTAAATCCCTCTTGATCATACCCAATATCTTTTATTGTGTTTCGAACTTTTTCGATTAGTTCATCTTTTTTAATTTCAGGTCCTCTTACTTCGCCAGCCAGTACAACTTTATTAGTAGTGGTTAAAGTTTCACAGGCTACCCTTGAGTAAGGGTCAGCTGCAAGATAACTATCAACAACCATATCTGAGATTCGATCAGAAACTTTATCTGGATGACCTTCGGAGACAGACTCGCTTGTAAATAGGTAATTATTTTTCATAGTTAAATTTTCTTATTGTAAAAACGATGAGCATATATGTAATTAAAAGTATAAAAAATATCAAATCATTTTTATTTTTCTTTTTATTGTTAATAAATGGTACATTTAATTCGATGCTGCCAGCTTCATTTGGTGACAATTGTTTAATTACATTTCCGTTGTTATCAATAAAAGCACTTATTCCTTTGTTTGCAGATCTTATTAAATAACTATTATTTTCAATTGCCCTATAAATTGCTTTTACAAAATGTTGGTTTGGACCAATTGTTCCACCGAACCAAGCATCTTCCGAAATATTTATAATAAGATTAGTGTTATCGGAGGAATCTTGAGTTAATTGCGGAAAAATTATCTCATAACATATTAAAGGAAGAATATTTAACTTTTCAATTTCAAAATTTTTTTGATCTTTTCCTTTTAAGAAAGAACCATATCCCTGAGTAACTTTTTTGAGGTTAAATTTGCTCAATAAATTTTCTAATGGCAAAAATTCTCCAAATGGAACTAGTTTTTTTTTATTATATCTGTATATGACTTCAAATTTATTGTTAATTGCAATCATGCTATTAAATAGTCTGCCAGAATTATTTTCCTTAGTGTTAACTCCAAATAAAATGATATGTTTTTCAGAAAAGTTTTTTTCTATTATTTCTTTAAATTCCTGTATTTCGTTCAATTCATATCCTGCAAAAACACCCTCAGGCCAAACGAATATTGTTTTCCTGTTATTTTCTGGATCACTATATTTAATTAATTTATGAAGTAACAATTTTATCTCATCTAACGATAAATTGTAGTTGAGTTCAAATTTTGGTGAAATAATTTTGATATTAGTAAAATTTTCTTGATCAATTTTAAAATTATTGTGAGTTTTTTCACTTCGATTTAATTCTATTGAACCATAAATATAATTACAAAAAAATATAAGAATTAAAAAAGTAAATATCTTAAAATTAAGTTTATTTTTTTTAAAAATTAATAGTAAAGGTGTGCAGAATATCGTTATTGATAAAATATTAAACGCAAATACTCCTATTGGGTTTAAAATTTGTATTACCTCTGGCAACCAAGACCAGCTATAAGACCACAGATTCCAAGGAAAACCTGTCAAAATTTTACTTCGCAAATAATCAAGGACTGCTAATGAACAACTAAATATTAATATTGAAGAAAAATTATTTGATATACGAGGACCGGATATTAATGTTGCAATGCCAAAAAATAAGCCTAGGAACATTGGTATAAGTAGTGTTGCTATAGGTATTAAAAATTTTAGATTTTCATCAAAAGTAAGAGATGTTGAAATCCAATATATACCTGATAAAAAAAAACCAAAGCCAAAGAAGTATCCTATAAAAAATAAATTCTTTAAATGTGGTTTTTTTCTATATTTGCTTTTTGATTTTTTATTTACATAACTTAGTATTAAAAATAACAGGGGAATAACTATAAAATTTATAAAAATTAAATTGTACGGTTGAAAACTTAACGCTGATGACAATCCCAAAATAAAGGGAATTAAAAGAACCATTAAAAATCTGTTATGTATAACTAATTCTAAATTCATTAACTAACTAAGCTTAAATATTTCCTTTCAAGTTTTTGCATTGCTAAATAATCTTTATTTTTTAAATGTCTACCACCAAGTAAATGAATGAGACCGTGTATCCATAATTTATCAAAATTTAAATAAAAATTTTTTTTTGTGTCATTTTTTTTATTTACCATATTTAAATTGACAATTATATCACCCAAATAAATAGTTTTGTTTTTTTTAAAAATTTTTTTTAATTCTTTTTTTTCGTAGAAAGGAAATGATAACACATCGGTAGCTTTATTTTTTTTTCTAAAATCTTTATTAAGTTTTTTTATTTCTGTTTTGCCAGAAAGCAATAAAGAAAATTCTACTTTTTTTTTCTTAAAAAAAGCATACTTTGAGTTAAGTGACTGAGTTTTTTTTTTTAAATATTTTTCTGGATTAATAATATTTTTTTTCCAGTTTTTATTGTTGACAATAACATTAACTTTTATCATCAATATTTTTTTGATAAGCTTTAATAATTTTAGATACTAAAGGATGTCTAACAACATCTTTATGGTCAAATTCAATTAATTCAATCTCATTAATATCTTTAAGAATTTTTTTTGATTTTGTTAAGCCTGAATGAGATTTATTAACTAAATCAATTTGAGATGGATCGCCATTTACTACAAGTTTTGAATTCTCGCCAATTCTTGTTAGAAACATTTTAATCTGCGTTTCAGTTGCATTTTGCGCTTCATCTAAAATAGCAAAAGAATTTTTTAAAGTTCTTCCCCTCATAAATGCTAGTGGAGCGATCTCTATCTCTCCACTTTCTATTTTTTTTTGTATAGGTTCAAAACCGAACAAATCATATAATGCGTCGTATAAAGGTCTTAAATAAGGATCTACTTTATCTTTCATATCGCCGGGTAAGAAACCAAGTTTTTCTCCTGCTTCAACAGCTGGTCTAGAGAGAATTACTCTCGCAACTTTTTTTTCCATTAGATATGTAATTGCTACTGAAACAGCTAAAAAACTTTTCCCTGTCCCAGCCGGTCCAAGAGCCATCACAATATCCTTTTCTTTTAAAGCTCTCATATAGTCAGCTTGCTTTTCAGACCTAGCTATGACTGATTGTTTTGGTGTTTTGATAAGTTGATTAAAAGACTGAATATTTGAATTATTTTTAGTCCTTATATTTTTTTTCACTGAGAGATTTATATCACTAGTTTCAATTATATTTGTCAATAAAAATTTATTAATAAGAAATTTTATAGCTTCACAAACTTTAATAACATCATTAGATTTGCCTTTAATAGTAATTGAATTTCCCCTAAAAAATAAAGAAGTATTGGTTTGCTTTTCTAGCTCTTTTAAATTTGAATTAAATTCACCCAAGATTGCCATTAAAATATCATTATCAAACACTTGAATGTTTGATGTTTCACTATCTATTTTTTTAATTGAAAAACTTTGTTTTAATTTACTTATTTCTGACATCTTTAAGCTGCTATGACCTTCTCTTTGCTAATTGATGATATTACATCACCAAATAAAGTATTTTTATTAAAGTTTATTATATCTACATCGTGAATTTCGCCTACTAAATTTGTCTCACTCTGAACAACAACTGAATTGTAATGTTCATCTCTACCAAAATATAAATTTTTATTTTTCAGATTGTTTTCAAATAATACTTTCACCTTATTATTTAAAATATTTTTTCTGTATGAGTTTTTAATTTCATTTGATATTTTTTGGAATTCTCCTAATCTTTTCTTTGATAATGATAATTCGGGAATATCTAAATTAGATGCTGGAGTGCCTGGTCGTATGCTGTAAATAAATGAATAAGAATTTATAAACTTAACGTCTTTCATAAGTTTTATTGTTTCTTGAAAATCTTTTTCTGTTTCACCAGGATAACCAATGATAAAATCACTTGAAAATTCTATTGTCTCTTTTTTTTGTTTAAGACTATCTATAGTATCTAAGAAATATTTTATATTATGCTTTCTATTCATAGATTTTAATATTTTATCAGAACCGCTTTGGACAGGAAGGTGAAGTAATGGCATAAGTTTACTGCAGTCCCTATGAGCATCTATTAAATCTTTTGACATGTCTTTTGGATGTGAAGTCGTATATCTAATTCTTTCTAAACCTTTAACATCGTTCAGTTTATGTATTAAATTCGAAAGTTTATTTTTGTTACTCTTATAAGCATTTACATTTTGACCTAAAAGCGTAATTTCTTTTGCTCCATTAGCTACCAATTGTTGAGCTTCTAAAATAATTTCTTCAAAGGGTCTAGAGTATTCTGGTCCGCGTGTGTAAGGAACTACACAAAAGTGACAAAATTTATCACATCCTTCTTGAATAGTTAAAAAAGCAGATATTTTTGAGTTTGAGTTTCTAATTAATTTTAATTCATCAAACTTTTCAATTGTATTAAAATCTGTACTGTTAAATTTATCTTTTTTTATCTCTGCTCTTTTAATAATTCCTGGAATATCGTGATAGGATTGTGGACCTACAACTCCATCAATATAACTTTCTTTCTTTAATATTTCTTCACCTTCAGCTTGAGCGACGCAACCGGTAATTAAAAGAATAGGTTTTTTTTTATTTCTAAAATGCTTTTTTACTCTACCCACATCATGAAAAACTTTTTCTGTTGCTTTTTCCCGGATGTGACATGTGTTAAGAATATAGCAATCGCTTTCTGTTAAATCAGTTGTTGAGACATATCCAATCTTTTTAACAAGGTCTAAAATACGATTGCTGTCGTATTCATTCATTTGACATCCAAAGGTTTTAATAAATATTTTTTTTGGCAAATTATTTCTTAATTTTTGAACCGTAAAGTTCTAATTTATGATCAACTAATTTATATCCAAGCTTTTGAGCAATTTTATTTTGAAGTTCTTCAATTTCCTTATCTACAAATTCTATTATTTCTCCATTGTTAATGTCAATTAAATGATCGTGATGTTCATCTGTTGAAGGTTCATATCTAGATTTACCTTCTTTAAAATCATGCCTTTCGATAATACCTGACTCTTCGAGTAATTTTACCGTTCTGTAAACTGTGGCTATACTAATTTTTTTATCAACTAAACTAACTCTTTTGTGTAATTCATCAACATCTGGATGATCTTTTGACCCATAAGTTAGTTTAGATTCAGACATTACCTTAGCTATTACTTTTCTCTGATCTGTAAGCCTAACACCTTTTTCTTTGCATTTTTCTTCTATTTTACTCATAATAATATTGTTAATTTAACTTATATATACAGGTTTAATCAATTTATTTTCTAAAAGATTTTTTTCAATTAAAATTTCTATATTTTTAAGGTCAAATTTAGCTAATTGAGAATTTTTGTAACCAAAAATTTGGGCTCCTTTTGATATTTTCATGCCCTTTGCTATAGAAAGCGAAATTCTTATTCCAGAAAAACTACCAGGACCCATATTAACAATTATTGAAAAATTTTTATCAATAACAACTTTTTTTTGATGAAGAAAATCTATTATGCTATTAATAAGAGTATCTTTGTTATTGTTAACATTGTTTTGAATTTTTTGTATGAAAAAACTATTATTGATTTTAAGACCTAAAACATCATTTTTTTTACCGATGCAATTAATTATTAAAAAATCATTAATCATATTTTTATTAATATTTTATTTCTTAATTCCAAATTATTCTATTTCCAATGAAAACGGTGTTGAAGACTATGGAATTATATCTTTAATGTATCATAGGTTTGAAGAAAATAAATACCCATCTACTAATATAAAGATTGATGATTTTAATAAGCATATTGAAATAATCGAAAAAAATAAACTTTCTTTTATTAACCCAAAAAATTTTGAGGATGATCTTGTTTCTAAAAAGAAAAAAAGAAAGGTTCTTCTTACAATTGATGATGGATTTTTATCATTCTATCAAAATGCTTGGCCAATTCTTAAAAAGAAAAAAATACCTTTTATTTTATTTGTCAGTACCAGAGAAGTAGGAAAATTTAATTACATGTCTTGGGATCAAATAAGAGAAATAGCTAAACAAGACTTTGTAGAAATTGGAAACCACAGCCATACCCACGAATATCTTGTTGATTTAAAATCATTAGACATTCAGAATGATATTAAAAAATCGATTTCAATTTTTAAAAAAGAACTTGGTTATAATTCAAATTTCTTTTCTTATCCATTTGGTGAATACAGTCTTGAATTCAAAAAAATTATAAAAGATTTAGGTTTTAAATATGCATTTGGCCAACACTCTGGTGTAATGAGTGAAAAATACGATTTTTATGAATTACCAAGATTTCCAATTAATGAGAAATATGGAGAGATTAAAAGATTTAATTCTCTTCTTAAAAATATTCCATTTAATTTTAAAAATATCTATCCTGAAGAGAGATATTTAAAAAATCAAAAAAATCCACCTGATGTTACTATTAAATTTTTTGAAAATATTAAAAATTTAAACTTGGTTAACTGTTATTCTAATGAAGAAGACAAATGGAGAAAATCTACAATTAAGTTTGAAAATAATTTTACCTTAAAAATTTTACTTCAAGGAAAATTTACTTCGGAGAGAGGTCGTATAAATTGTTCTTTAAGAGATGAGAGTGGTTACTGGAGATGGCTTGGGGTACAATTTGTAATACCTTAAAATAATTTAAAGATTTAATTGTTTTTTAATAACTGAATTTGTTAATTTAACATTTTCAAAATCATCTAGACTGTTTTGATTTATAATCTGTGCTAAAATTTTTGTATATTGCTCACCAGTCTCAGCATAATTATCTAATGTATGTATAAGAGAGAGCCCTCTTAAAGAGACATTTTTGTTTCTAGCTTTAAATCTTTTTTCTCTGAATTGCTTGTAACTTTTATGTGTATTTAAATTATTTTTATAAGCTTTTACTGACGCTCTTAATATTGGAAATCTTAAAATCTTATGGCTTTGCTCATTAGATCTATTTAAAGGCTCAATACCTGTGCCACTCCAAGTCCATTGGCCGAAAATAGCATTTCCTTCTAGTGCAAATCTGGATGTACCCCAACCACTTTCTTTAGCGGCCTGAGCTAAAGCGATTGAAACAGGAATTATATCCATTCTTTTTTCAAGTTCTGATATATTTCCGTTTTTAACCTTGTACTCTTTTAGCTTACTCCTTAACCATAATTTTTCTTTATCTGATGTCATTTTTTTTGAGGTAATTCTTAAAAATTTTACTCTATCTGCGAGAATTTTTTGATTTTCCGCAACTACTAAAGGTAAAACTATTTTTATGAAAGTCTCTTTTTTTAATTGCACATTAGTTATTTCAACTAAATCTTTAGGAAATTGAGTAAAATAAATTGGTTTAACAAGTTTGTTATTTCGAACATTAGACAAATCGTATTCTACATCTTCGAACAAGCTTAATACGGTCTCAGTTTTTAAATTCAAATTAGGTAAAACAAATTCAGAAACTTTATTAGAATTATTCTCTTTTTTTGGAAGTTTGGCTACTTTTTCAGGCTTTTTTTCTTTTACTTGTTTTGGAGCCTTTTTTTCTTTCTCTGGTTTTTTTGTGACTTTAGTATTTTCTTTCTTTTTAGTATTAGGTTCTTTTTTCTTGTCATTTAATATTTTTGTGTCGATTGTTAAATTTTTATTTTCAACTACGTAATCCATTATTTTTATAGTTGAAATACCAACTAAAAATATTGCAATAAAAACTGTAACAAATGTAACTACTTTATTAGCTTTTTTCTCTTGGACTTTAAAATCATAAATACCATTTAAAATATTAACTGTTGTCCTGTTTACCCATCTGAAAAAGTTAAAAATAGACTGAAAAATAAAATGGATAAAATTTTTAATTCCACGAATTATTGAGATGAAGAATTTAAAAATTCTTCGAATTGAAAAACTTAGACTTTCTTTAAAAGCATTCCCTGCCGAAAAAACAGGTTTTGTTATTTTTTTGGAGTGTATCTCTATAACACTTTTATTTAATTCTGTTGGAATCGGAACTTTATTTTTTTTGAGGAGTAATTCTATTTGTGCTGTTGTTAAATGTTTTTTATTTTTTGTATAATGTAAAATATCGTTGATTTTATAAATTGCACCAAGTTCTAATAGTTTTTCTCTATAGCTTAAATTTTTTTTCATTTTAATTTGCCTCTACTGATTTTACCTCTTTAACATAATGACATAATAAATTTTGCACACCTTTTTTCAAAGTCATTAAAGAACTTGGGCAACCAGAACAACTTCCTTGTAACTCAACTTTAACAACACCATCCTTAAATGAAACAAACTTAATGTCACCCCCATCATTTGCTACTGCTGGTCTTATTTTATTGTCTAATATTTCTTTGATTTGTTTGACGGTATCATCTGACTCGGATTTAAAAGATTTTTTATCAGAATTTTTTTCTAGAATGGGCCTATTATTTTTTTCAAAATAGTCATTCATGTGTGAAATAACCATTGGCTTTAGAACATCCCATGAAATGTCATCGGTCTTTTTTACTGATAAAAAATTATCAGCCAGCAAAATAAGCTCTACGCCTTTGAAATTTAATAATTCTTTTATAAAATCATTATTAATATCTTTTGCGTTTTTCTTTTGAAACTCTTCAGTGCCTATTGCAGAAATTTTTTTTTCTGAAAGAAATTTTAAAGAGTTCGGGTTTGGAGTTTGTTCGGTTAATATCATAATTCAGCAAACTATATTATAATAGACCTACAATTTCACGTATCTTTTTTAAGTTTTCCTCAGCTTTAATATTAGCTTTTTCCGTGCCTTTTTTTAAAATTTTTTCTAAAAATTCGCTATCATTCATTAATTCTTTAATTGACTTGCCTATAGGTAGAACTTTTTCAATTAAAACATCAGAAAGTTTTGATTTTAAAAATGAAAAATCTTTCCCAGCCATCTCGTTAAGAACAGATTCTACTTTTTTTTCGGATACGTCTGCATAAATATTTATAAGATTTAATGCTTCGGGCCTATCTTTTAATTGTTTATCATTATCTGGGATCGGTTTGGAATCTGTCTTTGCTTTTTTTATTTTTTTAACTATTTCGTCAGCTGTATCTTTAAGATTAATTCTTGAATAATCAGACTCTTCAGATTTACTCATCTTTTTTGTCCCATCTCTTAAACTCATAACTCTAGAAATATTTTTCTGAATTAATGGTTCGGGTAATGGAAAAAAATCTTCACTTTTGAAATCTTTATTGAACTTTTGAGCTATGTCTCTTGAAAGTTCAAGATGTTGTTTCTGATCAGCACCAACTGGAACATGTGTTGCTTTATATAATAGTATATCAGCGGCCATTAAATTTGGATATATGTATAGTCCAACGCTTGCATTCTCTTTATCTTTTCCTGCCTTATCTTTAAATTGTGTCATTCTATTTAGCCATCCAATTCTTGAAACGCAATTCAATATCCAAGCTAATTCTGCATGACCACTTACAGAGGATTGGTTAAAAATTATACTTTTTTTTTCATCAAGACCTGATGCCAAAAAACCTGCGGTAGTTTCTAAAATATTTTTTCTTAAATCTTTTGGATTCTGAAAAACTGTTATTGCATGCAAATCCACAACGCAATACATGCAATCCATCTTTTTTTGAAGACTAACAAAATTTTTAATAGCTCCTAAATAGTTGCCCAAATGCAAGTTACCAGTTGGTTGAACTCCAGAAAAAACTAATTTTTTATTATCCATTCTAACTAATTTTATAATTTTTTATTTTTAAAACATCTAATAAATAACATGTTATCAAATATATTGTTGCTGCAAAACTTATAATAAATATAAGGTAAATCGACTTAAATTTATTAGCGAAGAGTAGGTTTTCTTCAAAAAAATCTAACCCAAATAACAATATCAATGACATAAAAATTGTACATAAAATAATTTTTAAAGTACTTTTAAAGAGATAATTATCTAATAAAAAATATTTACGTTTTTTTAATAAATATAGGTATAAAATTACTCCAATCCATGTCGAAATGGATGTAGCTATAGGGATAATAATGAAACCTATACTTTTAAAAAAACTTAAACTAATTATTACATTTAAAATAACTGTTATTAGTGAGATATAGAATGGAGTTTTTGTGTTATCTCTAGCGAAGAAAAAATTAGAAAGAATTTTAATTAAAGCAAAAGCAGGTATTCCATAACCAAAAAATTTCAAGGCTTCTGAAGTTAAAAGCACGTCCTTTTGTGAAAAAGAACCATATCCGAAAAGAGCATTAATAATTTCTTCAGACGCTATTATTAAACCAAAGCAAGCAGGGATCGATAAGATTAAAGATAATTCTAAAGATCGATTCTGTATCAAGGTAATTTTATTTAAATTATTTTTTTTGATTATCTTTGAAAGAATCGGTAGAGCAACAGTTCCCACTGCAATCCCTGCAATGGCAAGATTGATTTGATAGACACGATCTGCATAGTAAAGATAAGATACGGCACCAGATTGAAAGGATGCAATTATAGTCCCAATTAAAATATTTATCTGTGTCACCCCCGACGAAAAAATACTAGGTAATAGTTTTCCTATAAAAAATCTTAATTTTGATCTAATTTTAATTTTAAATTTTAATGATGGTTTGTAATATTTTTTTGTAAAAAAAATTAAAAAAAACATTTGTATTAAGCCTGCTAAAGTAACTCCATATGATAAATTTCTTGCATAACTTTCTTCAAATGATTGGGATAGGAAAAAACTCAAAATTAAAATAATATTGAGAATTATTGGTGACGCTGCTGCAGCAGCAAATTTGTTATTTGAATTTAAAATTCCTGAGAAGAAAGATGATAAGCTCACAAATAATAAAAATGGAAATGTTATTCGAGTAAATTCAACAGCAATATCAAATTTAACAGGATTAGAGTGGAAACCAGGCGCTATTAAATAAACGAAAAATGGTGCAAAAATTTCAACACACAAAATGATAAATAAAAGTGTTAATGTTAAAAACAATAATACGTCATCGGCAAATTTAGCACCTTTTTTTTTACCTTTAATCTTTTCAGATGTATAGCTTGGAATAAAAGCTGCATTAAAAGTTCCTTCTGCGAATAAACGTCTAAATGTATTTGGCAGTCTAAAAGCAACAAAAAATGCATCTGCATAAATTGAAGCACCTAGGAAAATTGCTATTAATATGTCTCTTACATATCCCAACACCCTGCTAACAAGTGTAAAAAAACTAAAGACTGTGGTTGATGATAATAAATTCATAATAATTCTTAATTACGCCATAAATTAATAGTGATCTATTCGAATTTATATTACATTAAAAATTTAAATGACAAAAAAATCGAAAATTGATCATTACACTGATAAAGAAGCTCTAGACTTTCATATTAAGGGAAAGTCTGGCAAAATTGAGGTTAATTCCTCAAAATCTCTTACAACTAAAAGAGACTTATCACTAGCTTATTCACCTGGAGTGGCTGCTCCAGTCAAAGAAATAGCCAAAAACCCAGACTCAGCTTATGACTATACAAGCAAAGGAAACTTAGTTGCTGTTATTAGTAACGGTTCAGCAATTCTTGGTCTTGGAAACCTAGGGTCTCTAGCATCAAAACCAGTAATGGAGGGAAAGGCTGTTTTGTTTAAAAGGTTTGCTGACATTGACTCGATTGATATAGAAATTAATAGCTCAGATGAAAATGAGATCATAAATACAATTAAAAATATTGGTGATACTTTTGGAGGAATAAATTTAGAAGATATTGCTGCTCCTAGCTGTTTTATAATAGAGCAAAAGCTAAAAGAGCTTTTGGACATACCTATATTTCACGACGATCAACACGGAACCGCAATTATAACTACAGCTGCTTTAATTAATGCTCTGGATATTTCGAAAAAGAAAATAGATAAAGTAAAAATTGTTGTAAACGGGGCTGGTGCTTCTGCGCAAGCATGTACAAATTTATTCAAGAGTACAGGTGTGAAGAATGAAAATATTGTAATGTGTGACAGCCGTGGAGTTATCTATGAAGGCAGAGATAATATAGATCAATTTAAGTCTGCATTTGCATTAAAAACCAAATTAAGAACTCTTGAGGATGCAATGAAAAATGCAGACGTCTTTTTGGGTTTGTCTGCAAAAGATGTTGTCACTAAAGAAATGGTAAAGTCTATGGCTAAAAATCCAATTATATTTGCTTGTGCAAATCCAGATCCTGAAATAAAACCAGAACTTATAAAAGAGGTCAGGTCTGATGCAATTATTGCAACTGGTAGATCAGATTATCCAAATCAAGTAAATAATTTAATTGGCTTCCCATATATTTTTAGAGGAGCTTTAGATGTAAGAGCT
>MDTG01239545.1_pt1 | contig 41349 bp, 67 predicted proteins | sample 811421 | NCBI WGS metagenome assembly MDTG01 (sample SAMN05326645, study PRJNA326480) | marine metagenome | isolation source: seawater | place: Pacific Ocean: South East | collected 2011 | reverse complement strand
CCGTGTCACGATCGACGCTCATATTGCGGGCGACACGTTGGACAAACACTTCGGCGAGATCGTCCAAGTGCTTTTGATACGCCGCTCGACCTGTTTCTGTGGCCGGGTCCTGTCGCTTGTTAGGCGATTGGCTCGATACGATTTCGATGGTTTCGAATTCGTCTTCGGCTTTTTCCTTGCGACGGCGCATTTGTAACACCGTGCCAATTGAACCCGCGCTGGCCGTGGCATCGATGACCACTTCTTCACACGCACTCGCGATCCAGTAACAAGCGGAACAAGCCATGCCACCGACATACGCGACAATTCGTTTTTTACCGCGGGCTTGATAAATCATTTCTGCCAGTTCGTGAATGCCGTTAGCTTCACCGCCAGGGGAATCACAATTGACCACAATGGCTTTAATGGCTGGGTCGTTCAGAGCCTGAGTAAAATCTTGCGCCAATAGTTGGGTGGTTGTTCCGCCGCAAATATTGGTAAACAAATTCGCGTAACGGCTGATCACTCCGCTCACGCTGATCAGAGCGACACCCCCTTCGCGTTTTTCCATTCCACGCGTGAGGCGCTTGCCTGATTTGGTCGCTAAGGATTCGGGGACAAAGTCATCCAATGAGAGGCTATCCACCTCTCGATTGGCAATGTCACTCATCAGCGATAAAAGCTGCTGATCCAGCGCCCAAGGTTGCGACATCAAATAGTTCAGGGCGAACTTATGTTTCATCTTCACCGCCTCCGGTCGTTTCTGAGGCACTAAAAAGCCCGCCTAATTTGGCGGGCGGTTCAATACCTTCTTTTTCACAAGCCTCTTGCCATTTCTTGAGCAATCTGGCGTTAACTTGCATGTTCTTTTCAATGTCGGTTCCGTATTCTGCTGCCTCTCGTTCACCGTTGGAAATATGAGACGCGACCGCCTTGTTACGGGCGTTAATGTCTTGCTCTGGGTGTAAGTGCTTCCAGGCATCCGGACGAACATCCACCGCAAAGTATTTCCAAGGGTCCGAAGCAAAGCCGGACGCCGACAAAAGCCCTGTGGTGATTAATGTTTCAATCACCCAGCGCCAGATCCCAAAGGCCACTTGAAAACCGGATAAGTTTTCCTGATCAAAACTGATTGAACGACGATACTCGTTCAAGAACGCGCGAACTAAGCGGTCATTCAAGCCCGCCCAGTCTCCCGTTAACAATGGGTAAGGAATATCCATCCCCGCCGAGTAAAGCAGCGATTCCCAACGAACAAAATCCGCGTAACCTTGGCCCGCGTTATCCCCTTCAAAGGGCTGCGCTTTCTCACCTGGCAACATTCGAAGCCAAGTTCCGGCTTGAATGGTTTCACTCGATTCGGCGCCCTCTGTATCCGCATACTTGGGTTTACCTGTTTGCGGGTCGAACTCCCAATCGTCCTCACCAAAAGATTCACGATAAAGAACCCCAGTGAAGCCAGCACGGGAACGCTTACGAACTAACTCGTTATCGTTGTATTCGTGGAACGTTCTATCTTTCAATAGCGCCGCTGCCGTTTCAGGCTCAGCACGAACTTGACCCGGGCGAGTTGGTTTGTAGTGATGAATCACATCACGCGCCGGCACACGAACGCAGTCATGCAAGCCGACTGATTCAATGCCATCGTCTGGATGGGCCTTATAGAACCAATACGCCACTTTGACCTTACCGTTAAACTCAACCCCTTGAATGATTCGGCGGGTTGGGCTTATGCGTCGGTTCAACTCTTGCGGGCACATGTCCGCTTCCAATAATTCCACTTGGATCGGCGCCACCAAACCAGAATCAAGGCGACGATTTAAACGGCGGATAAATACTTCCCCCGACATACGACGCGAAAGGGCGGCAAGATGACATAATCCACCGAAATTTAAGTCACCCCAAGGATCGAGCTGCATCGAGATCACACGCCACAATTTGTTTGTTTTCTTGCGAAAATCATCATCCTCGCAAGTGCTCATTAGCGTAAAGCCCTTGCCGATCTCATTGGTGGTGTTTTTGTTTATCCCCGAACGCATCAACAAGCTATTGCGGTAAGCGTGACGGGTTCGGTTTCTTAATGGTTTTCCGGCCGACGCTAACGCGCGATTCGGTCCAATGGATGGCGCTGGCCAGCCCATTCCACGCGGTGAGCGGGTTGCGCCCTCATACGTTTGTTCGGCTAATGGCTTGCCATCGAGTCCCACGATTAGCCCCATTAGCGGATCCCCCGATCAACGTGAGCGGTATGACCCGCAAAAGCACGACTTTTGACGCCGTTTTGTCGTGCGATTGAGCGCATGATATGACGCTTTGCTTTTAACAAATCGTTCATGCTGCGATAAGTAATCTCTCGACCGTCAATCTTGACGGTTAGTTCTCCGCTGGCAATGGCTTCGTCTAACGCGTCGAGATCATCTGTAGTAAAGGCCATAAACCACCATCATAAACTTGAAGCTCGGCGGCGACGCTTTGGCAGCGCCACGGACTCGCCGTCTTGGGTAACTAATGCCGTACTTTCATCGATAGGCACTGCGAAGTAAGGCGGATTCTCCCAGTCAATGCGGTCCGCCTTGAGTTTGTAAATACATGACCAGTTGTAAACGAATAAATCGAGCGTTTCGTTTCGTTTGGAAATCTTCTTCCACTTGCCATCATGGCCACGTTCTTCGGCGAGCAATTCATCGAAGAAGGTATCCGGCAACCACATCGGCAAATGCACATAACGACGCCCAGGTTCAGGGCGGTCAAATGCAGATTGAACCGTGTCTTTTATTCTGTCTGGATTGAGCTGGTAAACCGGCACATCACCATAAGCGCGGGCTTTTCGGTCTTTACGTTTGGTGTTGTCTGGATAAGTTTCGACAATCACCGGACCGCGCCCCTGACCTTTTACCAACATAAAGCGGCGGGCTAACCCCTCTTGCTTTATCTTGCGATAAAACTCGTAAGCGTTATCCGTCACGCCATCTTCACCACCGGAGTCACACGCGGTTAAGTGGATAGGCATTCGACGACCGCTGTCGCTTTCCAGCTCATACGATTTATTGATCACCCGGTCGATGAGTAAATCCCAATCTTCCAGGTAAGCCGCCGGATTCACCCGGACAAACTTATCCGGGTTATCCGGATCAACACGCTTTGACCTTTCAATCTTAAAGCGGTCAATCACCTGGTGTTCCAGTTCTGGACCCCAGGCCAGCACCATGACATCAAATCGGGCGGTTTTTGCACCGGCTTGAACGTCAACGGCAGCGGTAAGGAACCTCGCCCACTCTGGCACAACTCGCACCCCAAGATCGCGGCGGCGTTGCATCAGTTCGTTAGCGCCTCGGTCCCCTTTACGCGGCGGCGTAAACGGTTTGCCTTGGTCGGTGTTTACCGTGGTTTGCAAATCTTCTAAGTTGCCCGTGGCTTCATACTGCGCCAAGGCTGCAAGGTACTTGTAAACCAATTCATTCCAGGTCTGAAAGGCGGCGGTCGGGCCCTTTTGCCAAAAACTGGCGATATGGGATTCTCGCGCCTCTCCAGTAACGTGACCGTTTTGGTCTATCTGGCAGCCTTCGGGCAACCAGATCCCGGAATGATTCAAGGCAAATTTAAGCGCCTGTCCTTGGTGCGGTTTTGACTCTGACATCAAACCGCCACAATGCGGACAGCACATATACACTTCTTTTGCTGCTTTGGCTGGGTCCACTTCGTTTGTGTCCCAGTGCAACAATGGAAAATCAGGTTCAAACCATTCGCCACACTCGATACATTGCCAATGAAACAACCGGCGATCGCCTTGGTTGTAGATCGATAAAATGCCCTTGGTGGGCGGCGCTTCATGTGGGGATGAGACACGAACATTCGGGTCCGTAATATGGAACCCGGGCGAGCCTTCGGCCAGTGTCATCCCTGACGACATGAATGTTTGATTACGCTTTGACGCCAACAAGAACGCCGAACCTTCGCCATCAACATCGAGCGGCATTCGGTCATAGTCGGTTAATGCAACGAACTTCCAGTCCGACGAGGCGAACACGTTCTTTGATGGCCAGCCGATCTTTAAAAAGTTACCGGCGCGAAATACTTTGTCGTGTACGTTGTTATCGTGGGCCCTTGGCGACATCGCCGCTTGAATATCAGGACTGGCGTTAAACTCACGCGACAAGCGTTTTTTTGAATACTCGGCGGCTTTCTCTTGAGTTATTTGGACTAACAGAAAATCCGACGGGTTATTCACAATGGTGTCACACACCCAACCATCAACCAGGCTAACGGTTTTTGATGTACGAGCAGGACCGACAAACACCACCGCGCGATATTGGCGCGACTTTAAGCAATTCATTGGCTCATGGATATAAGGCACGAGATCGCCATTCCAAGGCACCATTGAACCGCCTTGCTCAACATGCAATAAACGGCGGGCGCTTTGTGATACCGGCTCACGGTTAGGCGGCTTGATCAAGTTGGCCACATCGCGGCGAACTCGTTCAGGCTTTGCGTAATTAACTTGCATCCGTCTGTACCTCTAACAGCTTATGATACAAACGACTCCGTAGGCTATCGCTTTGCTTTTCGAGCTGGTCGAGTTGGTCCGGTGTGAATAACCGGGTCCGCTCCATATTGTCCGGTAAAGACTCAAAGAAACTGACCACCGATTTCATCACTTCCGAAAAATCGTCGCGATAATCCCCCTCGGGGATCAACTCGCCAATCTCGGCTTGAAACTTGAGGCGTTCACGTTCGGACTGGAAAAAGTCTTTCCGGTCTTTGGGCGCCATCTTGTTCGGGTTGTAATCATCCTCGGTTTTGTTTCCCGCTTCGGCAGAAAACAGAGCCGGACCCACATCAGCAAGGGCGTAAACGTCTACGCCGGATTTTTTACCGATGGGCTTAACTTGATTTTCGCGAAGGCGTTTTCTGATCGTGTCTCGATGCAGACCAAACGCCTCAGCGATTCGGGTAATGTTCCAGGCATAGGCGTCATTGATTGAACTCACTGTTCCCACAAAAACACCTCATTGATTAGGACGACCCGAAGCGTGAAGGGCATCAGCTAATATCGTGTATGTGGTCCCCTATTGCTTCGGATCGGGTTCGGTTGGCTTAGGCTGCGAATGTTCCCAAGCTCGAATTAATTGGAATCGCTTATCACAGGACTCAATCACCGAGATCAACGCGTCGTTGTCCGCGGCTAAATCCGCCCACGTTGTGCCGGTAAACGGCGGAACAAAACAGCCCACGGTGTAAGCCTTGGGCGGCGTTCGATAAATGATTTCGGTTTTAATGACGGGCGGCGGTTCGCTCACGGCGCAACCGGATAAGCTCATCAGGCAAAGGCTCGATGCCACAATCAGATTGGTTTGCTGCTTCATACGCGGCCTTTTGTCGTTGGCTTTTCTCTTGGTTGGCGCGCTCTAAATCTTCGACTAGCGCAGCAACCTTGGATTGTTCCATCTGGTAGCTGCTTTTCAGCTCATGCGTTTTTAGGCGCTGCGCTTCCAGATCGGCGATTAGTTGATCATTGCTTTGCTCTAGCTGGCCGACCCGAACGTTCGCTTTGTCGCGTTCGTCGGTGACTGTATCCAGCCGCCACAGCAAAACAGCCCCGGCGGCTAATACGCCAACCGCCAGGAACAGACGAATTTTGTTTACCACCATAAGGACACCCCGAATCGCTTTTCGTACCAGTGATGGATTTTGTTCACGTAATCGATGGTTTCGGCCGAGTGCCTACCCGTAACATCAGGTAAGCAAGCGATGATCCCGTCGTACTCCATCGCGCCATTACATAAACGTTGCGCTTTATACAAATGACCGCGGCCCGCGTTGTAACCGGCGGCGGCTAAATCGTAATGGCTGCCAGCGGTTCGACCGTTAGCGTTCCAACCATCCAGATTTTGACGCATGTAATACGCAGCGGCCTGAATGCTAAAACGAGCATCCCGAGGACTAACCCCATCGGGAACCACGCCCTGTTTTTGCATATCAGACCAAGTGCCCGGCATAAACTGACCAACACCCGCGGCGCCCACTGGACTCACGGCGTTAGGGTTTAGCCTGGACTCTTGCCATAACTGCGCCCAACCGAGCCCCCAGTCATACTCGGGGACATAACGGCGCCACGCAGATTGGATTTGACCGTCGTACTTGTCAGCCGACGCCCAACATTGCGCCGGCAAGATAACAAGCCCCGAAAGCCCACAAACCGTAATAAATTGCACTGCTAAGCGGGTCGCTTTTGATTTTCGGGATAACTTCTTCACGGAATTTCACCTTTGAAAGCCAATCACGAATACGCAGCGCCAAAAACACCGTGATCAGCGCCACCACGAGATAAAGCAAATTGAACAAAGTAACTTGGAACATTAAACGCCCTCATTTAAGGGTTGGCGTTTTCGCTGATCGAAGTATTTCCAAACATCGAAGATCAGACGTAACACCACGACGAGCGCGCCAACAATGGTTATTGCAGCGCCAACAGTGACGCCAGGAAAGATATACAAAGACAAGATGTCTACCGCTTGGGCGGCAGCGTGTTCGGAAAGCTCTTGCGCCTTAGCGGTCGATTTTGCACTGAACGCCGAAACGCCAGTTCCGCCACCGTATGCGATAAGGCGCCCTTTCCACTCTGAAACAGTATTTAGGACTTTTTGCATAGGCATAAAAAAAAGCCAACCGCAAAGAACGGCTGGCTTATATCTGTGAATAAATTGGGGTTCACTAACAACGTCAGTTGGCTAGGCGGGTTTAATGGGTCGCTCTGGACGCACTAAAACCACGTTATAAAAAACAATAAACTAATAGCTCAGAAAAAACAACTTAAAGTTGTAAAAATATTTCGATAAGTTGTTTTCTTGTTTTTTATTGTGACTTGTCCCGTTTTAAGCTTTTAATTTAATGTGACCCGTCACAGCTAAGCCGCCTTAATTCTAAAGGCACCCGCGAGGCGCTTAAAGGCATTAACCGCACGGTCAATCACGCCCACTTCACCACCTGGAACATTAATTTCCAATGTTACCGATTGATGCGCCTCAGAGAGTTTCGTCGCAATCTTTTCCTCTATCTGACGAACCATCGTACAAGGCAAACGGTACAACCCTTTTTTGTGGGCCACTTTTCGCTTATGGCTTAATCTCATAACATCAGTTCCTTACTTTTTCGGGTGCGCCAACATTCGCTATCGCCGTCGAACAGTCCTTCGCATCCTTGAGGTAATTGGGATTTACACTTCCCACAACAACCCAGCGCGGCCACTTGTTCCTGGTAACGCTGCGCATCATTCAAAATCAATTCGCTGATATACTCGGCCACAGAATAAGGCTCACCACTCAGGGCGCGAGCATGACGCAAGGTTTCGAGTTCATCACGGACTTTTTTGGACAGCTCAATCTCAACCCGCTCTAACCCCAATGATTCGCGACGTTTGGCCGCGTTCTCGCGTGACTTGCGTTTTCGAGCTGCTTCTTTGGCCCGGGTTTCATCCGTTCGGTTGGCTTTCATCGAGATCAGACTCCAAAACAACGGTGATCGGCTTAACGTCAAACTCGATATATTGATAGCCACCCGACCACGTTTTTAAACCTAATGCCGCATTCACACCATGAAAGACGCCAACCCCTAGCGACCAACCGCCGACATACATCAAACAAAACGTCAAAAGGCATTTAATAACGACTCGGGTCGCCACTTTAAAGCTATCGATCCCGGCTTCTTTCAATGCACCCAGCAAAGAACGCCAGGCACGCTTTTTAATTGCATCGATGATTTGTTCCATCATTTCCCCCCTAAACGAGCCTTACCCGTTGGACCATTATCAGGACCAAGTTGGGACATGATGACCATTGATTCACGCTGCAGGGCTTCGATTTGCATCAATAGCCCGACGATCTGAAAGTTGTTGTTTGTAACGAGCTGCGCCTCAAAAGAGGGATCCGACGCGATATTGAGTGACTTGCTATTGGTTTCAGTGCGTAGCTTTTCAGCCAACGATTCCAACTTCCAACCGGTGGGATTTTCTCGGCTCATCAAAACCGATTTTCCTTGCGACTCATTCAGTGCCTGGACGGCAAAATCTAAAGCATGGCGAGCAACGTGGCCAAAGTCTTCGGCGCGAAGTTCTTCCGCCAGATGATCACTTAATGGTTCGCCGGTTTGATGTCCCATCTCATGCGCAAAGAAATGTACCACCATCGACAAATCAGCGTTTGGATGCGCCCAGTAATGAATACACTTATCATTACCCACAAAGCCCCACACTTTCTGTAGTTCGATCCCTTCGAGCATATCGACCGCCGACAATCCCTCAACCGATCCGCCTTGTCCATCCAAAGCACCGAACTCACTTTCGTTCAGTTCTTCGACTGAAATTTCCCAATGCGCCGCCAAACACTCCGCGTCCGTCAGATAACGCTTTGTTGTAAACCCTGTTTCTTTGCTCATTGTTATTTCCTTAATCACCCTACGGGTGAATAGTGGCTAATTGAATAATGCAGGACCCACCTGGGCCATGTCATACAGATCTTCACGCTTGCGACCTTTCATCGACGCTTTGACGTTCGCCGCCCTAAGGCGCTTTCTTACCGTGTCGCGACTTAGGTCGAACGTGATGGCTATTTGGGTAATGTTCATGTATCGCATCGACATTCATTCCAGTAACAAAGGATCATTTCGGCAGCGGTGAAGCCTTGCGGCGTCTGGGTTTCGTCAGGGATCTGGCGAGAGTGCTGACGGCGCATAGGCGATCCGAAAATTTCTCAAATACCGCGGGCCTCCCACCCGTGGTTACTAATATTTCGCCCAGGGTCCCCTGGTTCTTGACGAAGACGGAGGGCTACGGGGTGGCTATCATGGCGCCTCAACTCCTTATCAATCAGTGGGTTATCAGCACCGCACGCCCATAGTCTTTGTTGGTGAATAGCCACTTCAATGACTCGGGTCAGGCGCTTCTTGAGAATGATTTTTTCCATGTTGTTTATTCCTCTGTGATAGATGGTCGCGTTACTGGCTCACGCCGCGCACTCTCTGAACTCGGCGGTGTTGAATGATCTTGTCGATCTCGTCTCTGTCTCGGCGCGTAAGGCGTTGAATCCTCGTGCGTCTAACCAGGCGTGATATTGCGCTAAGGCGTCACGCATTGGGCCCATGAACAGCGATTGGTTATAGGCTTTGTCCATCTTGCTTTGGGCGTGGTTTAACAGTCGTTCACTGACGGAATGATCAATGCCTAAGTCGGTGCAAATGGTCTTTAAGGCTTTTCGGCAATCGTGGGCGCTCCACTGTCCCTCACTCACTTGCTGAATGTGTTTTCTTGAGGTGGTGTAACTGAGTGGCTTAGCGTGTGCATGACCTGGGAACAGAAACACCCCGCGATAGCCCTGTTCAAGTTGCCAAGCTCGATAATGCGCTAACCAGTCGGCCAACAGGTCGGTGATCGGCAGAACGTGCCAGTCGCCGGTTTTGGTGTCGGTCATGGGTAAGCGCCATTGACGATTGTTCATGTCGATGTCGCGCCACTTAGCGGCCAAGGTTTCCCCTATCCGAGTGCCAAAGGCGAGCAGCATCACCACCAAACACTGAGTGACGCGGTCACGCCCTGATAAGGCTTGGAACAAAGGTTCGATGTGATTGGCAAACAAACGGCCGTCTTTGGGCTGGATTTGAGTCGTGATGAAATCAGAGAACACCACGCCCGCCAATGGGTTATGGTCTATGCGTTCGAGCTTTTCCGCTTGTTTAAAGGCTTGCTTAAGGACCGATAGCACCGATTTCACGCTCGCCAGGGAGTGGTTTTCCTGCAGCGGCCAGATCAGCGCATCGTCTAAGGTTTGACGGTTTAACGCTTCGATGGCCAACTCGCCTAAATGCGGCTGCAGATGGCATTTAATCGCACTGCGGATCGTGGCTTTGCGTTCTTTGGAGCGGTGCGCGTCTTTCTCGATGCGGCCTTGATACCAGGTCAGCACATCGCCCACGGTTTCAAACTCGGTGTGTAAGAGGTTCGATTGACCATTGACCGCCAACACGGCGAGTTTTTCGGGTAAGACTTTTTTCACGGCCGAGACGGTCAGCACGGGCCAGTAACCGAGCAGATGCCATTTATCCCGGCGTACCACGTACCACGATCCCGACTGGCGGTTTTGATGGAAGCGAAAGCGCAGCGGCAAGCCCGATTCACGCAAGGTTCGCGCGTCTTTGGCTTGCTCGGCTTTAAGGTTTCGCTCTGAAAAGGTGATGACGTTGGTTTTCATTCTGGCCCCGCTTAGGGTGCCAGCCAACCGAACAACGCATACGCGGCGGGAAGACTGACGCCCAATAATAACAGCTCTTTCATTTTCTTTAATTCGTTAATTCTTTATATCTTGCAGTCACTAAACCCGCCAAGATCCCCACCAAATAAAACAACACGGTCAAGACGGCCACACGGGGACCGAACGCCGGGTCAGTGCCAAAGCCCCAAAGCAACAAGGCGACGACTAAGGCATGACACCACCACGATTTAGCCATAGAGGGGATCCTCACGATTGGCCGCGATTTTGGCTTCGATGTCCTCAATGCGGCGACGGGTGTCCACTTTGTTCATGTTCACATCGACGATCGGCACGGTGCGTTCGCGCTCTTTGAATTTATGATTATGAAAGTGACGCGGATCGGAGGTCTTATACATGGCCCATTCCCCTCTTAGCTCTGACTTGGTTAACGATAAATTCACGCGCCGACTTCAAGCGGCGTTTATAGGTTGGCAAGCTGATCTGCAATCGGTGAGCACGTTTCAACTGGGTCATATCCGCCGGATGGCCAAGCGCGCCATATTCGACACGAAAGACATCCGCCGCGACCTGATCCTGTGCCGCCAAACGTAACACCGCCGCCTCAACATCGGCCTCGATGCAATCTAAAACAGGTCCTTTGCCCCCGCCGTAGGTGATCACCCCATGACTCTCGATCAGCTTGCCTAATATGGACTGTCCGCCAGGTACGAGGGCGCCACTGTGAACCCAGCGCGCCCATTGGTCGAAGATCTCGTCCCAGCGGTTCATGGTTATTCCACTCCAACCATGTACAGCGGTTGATTGTTCCCGTCTCGGTGGGTACTGCGACGCGACATCGAGGCGCGTTTCTTACCGACGTACCAAAACACATGGGTCGCATTGCACCCGGCGCGCATCGGTGATTTGCCGTATAGGGCTTTTAACTGACTTTCGGCGTCGCGCTCATCACGCACGACTAAGGTGTTCGATTTCTTGCTCATTGGTTCCCCCAACTCATCCAATCGTTAAACTGACGTATCAGGTAGCGATAACGCTCGGCCGCTTCTGGGCTTTGGTCCAGCTCACGGCGCGAAGCAATGTTCAAATGGCGACGCAGCGCCTCGGCCGCTTGCTCATGGCTGGCGATCGAGGCATGGCATAGCCAGGCTAAAAAACGGTGAAACACCGGACGTTGGCAAAGCTGGGCGGCGCCACGGGTTAAACTCATGCGGCCCCCTGAGTTTTGCGCATTTCACGGCGGCGAACGTAACATTCGGAATAGGCTTCTAACGCGTCCAGGGCATGGCTCGGGCGGTCGGCTTTGGATGAGATCACCAAATCATGCGACTGGATGGCGATGTCGTCATAAATGCCGCCCATTGCCCCGTGTTGATGGCAAATAAACGCGCCCATGCTGCGCAGCTCCGCCACTTCTTGCGGGGTATTCACGCCCACAACCAAAGTGACAAACTCATCCGACAAACGGGCGGTGGCTTCTAAGCGAAGGCGACGAAGGCGTTCGGTCATGTCCGAGACGAAACCCACGTACACGCGGCGCACCTTTGACGGCCCCAGTTCGTGAGTCATCGCAAAGTGGAAGCTGTCCGCTTCACTTTCACATTCTCCGATCAACGCCATTAGTATCATGCTGCCCTCTCTGCCTCTCGTTCCGCTTGTTTTTGTTCGTATTCCAAATCGAACAGACTGAAATCGACCTTGCCGCCCGATAGGCGACGAAGACGGTTTCGGCTTTTGGACTTCGGCGATCGGCGCAGATGAAACCACTCATTTACAGTTTTTGGACTCACGTTAATGCTTCGAGCGACCCAGCTTTGGCCCCCGAAACCCAACGATTTGATCCAGTCTTGAAGCCTCATTAAGTTGTCCTTTCCGCGATTTGCAACACACTTTAACAACAAAACGTTGTTAAAACAATGATCGAAAAGTGGCAATTTCCGCAAATTGTGGTAATTTAATGATACAAACACCGACCAAACGACGATTTAGGCGTTTTAGCACGATGCAAAAGTGTTACCCGCCTAACAAAAAAAGCCTCGAAGAAGGGCGTAAAGCATGAGAGAAGAAACCAAAGAAATCATTGGCGACCGCTTACGAACGCTGCGCAACCGCAAGCAATGGACCGCGAAACAAGCGGCAGCAGCAGCGAGTGAGATCGCCGGCACCAATATTTCACCGGGCCGCTGGCAGAACTGGGAATGTGCATCCCGGGCGCCATCCTTAGAACTTTTCCCATTTCTCGCGAAGACTCTGGACACCACGCCGGAATATTTAGCGGGTTGGAAAACCGATCCGGGCATTGGTATCGAGACAAACAAATACATCCTGGCCAACCTTGAGCCAGGTGGTAACGATGACGACCTCGCTTTCAACGTGGAAACACTGAAACGCCGCGGTTTGCATCAGCACAAATTGAAACTGGTCGAAGCGGCTGACGAAGCGATGAACCAACACTTTAGCCGTGGCGATTTGGTGTTAGTGGACCGAAGCGACACCCAGATCACCGGCTCGGGCGTGTATGCCCTGGAAAGTGAAGGCAGCGTCTTTTTGCGTTACGTGCGCAAAGAGCCCGATGGCGGTTACGTGATTTATGCGGACGATGAGAAACACGCCCCATCAAGAGCGTACACGGCGGACGATTTCGCTAAATTGAAAGTGCTCGGGCGGTATGTCCTCCACGCGCACTGGGCGAAAAACGCCTAAGACCACCGAACTCAAAAGCGCGGGCTTTGCCGCGTTTTTTTAGACAGCAACAAACAACATTTTGCAGTAGCAACAACCAACATAAAGAAAACCAAACAACGCCTAAGGAAATACAACCAATGGGTAACAACGACGTAGCACTGATCACCATTCAAACCGCGGGCGATTTGCGCAAGGCTCAACGCCAGCAAATCCAAGGTTTGCAACGGACACAAGGTTTTTTGATTGGCGCAGCTTGCACCTTAGAAAAAGCCCTCGAATCTAACGACATCGACGAAGAAACTCGCCGACTGGTTAACGCCGCTTTTTTCCAACTGCAGCAAGTCCAGAACGAAACCGCCCAACTTCACAGCATGATTGATGCGTTGACACTGAACGGGTTCGGCCATGAGTAGCGCGATATTTACCGCCCCAGGGATGGGGCTCACCACCGACGAACGGACCGTTTTAGATGCACACGCTCACGGCAAACGTTCGCGTGAAATTTGCGACGAGTTACATCTCACCCCGCCCGAACTCAGCCTGATAGAACAGGACATTCGGTTCAAACTCGACGCTAAAACCACGCCACACATGATCAGCCGAGCGTTTCAACTGGGCTTACTTCGCGTGATGTGCCTGGTCCTTTGCTTTGGCATTGCGACCGACATCGACGATCAAGCCGTGCGCTGCCGTGTCAGAACTCGAACCCAACAAAGCCGAACCGTCCGCACTGGGCGCAACGACGTAGGATTATGCTAATGAAAAACAAACTTATTGATTTGAATAACCACCTTTTCGAGCAGCTTGAACGCGTCAATGTTGAGGGTTACATCGAAATAAAAACCGCCGAGCCGAATGTCTGGGAATTAAAACAGCGCGTCGTCTACGAACAGGAACACGGGCCGATACCGGCTGGACACAACGTTCGTTTTCGTAATGGTGATCGCCAAGACTGCAGCCCAGACAATTTATTTCTGGTTGATAACCATGAAAACGCCTTATTAAACCAACGCTACAAGTTAAACCATCAACCTTTAGAAATCCGCGACACCCTCGTTTTGATGGCTCGCATCGATGTAAAAACACAACGCCTAACGGAGAACAACGCATGACAACGGCCACCGTTAAAAACCCCTCTCAACTGGTCAATCAATCCAGTGGCGCCTTGGAGTATTACACCCCAAAAGTATGGACCGACGCAGCGCGTGAAGTAATGGGAAGTATTGAACTCGATCCGGCCAGCTCACTCGCGGCCAATCTGATCGTGATGGCGGAGCAATTTTATAGCCGTGAAGATGACGGACTCAGCAAGGAATGGAAAGCTAACACCTTATGGATGAACCATCCATTCCACCGCGGCGAAAAAGCCTGTCCAAAAGACCGAAGCAAATGCAAGAAAAAAGCCTGTGAAAAGCGCGGCTATCACATCGACGAAGACATTCCTAATAATCTCGACTGGGTCGAAAAGCTCATCGGCGAATACCAAAGCGGGAACGTCAAAGAGGCCATTTGCATCACGTTCGCCAATACGTCCGAAACCTGGTTTAGAAAACTGCTTCCTTACCCTCAATGTTACCCAAACGGGCGCGTTCAATACTACAAGCCGGACGGGACCATCGACAACAACGTCACTAAGGGAAGTTGTATCACCTACTTAGGCCCAAATCTCGACAAGTTTAACGCCGTATTTAAACACCTCGGCACTGTAAAAGTTTCAATGTAAGGATCCCGACAATGGATAGCACCACACAAGAACTAAAACAACTCAGCACATTAAACGCCCTTGCTCAATATGGCAGTGATGACCTGTTAGCGGCGTTCTTGGCTTCATACAACCAACAAAACGCCGATTGGGATGAAATGGTCAGCGACAATCAACGACTGCAGCAAGAGCGCGACGGTTACAAGCGCCAATGTAACGCCCAAATCAAAGAGATCGAGGAACTGAAACAAGAAAGCGAGTTTTGCCGTGACATGGCATTACAAGCCGAAGACATTGCCAACAAATCAACCGGTGTTCAGCAAGAGCTGAACCGTTCAAAAGCTATGGTCAAAAGCCTACAGAACGAGCTTAAAGAGCTGAAAAAGCTAAACCCGAAAAAGCTCAAAGAGCAAAACAAACGCCAGCAACAAAAAGCCATCGAGAAAGATAAACGCATCAGACAAGCCGAAGCCGCTCTCAAAGACGCGGGCAAAGCCTTAGAGAAGTCACGCGCTGAAACTCAACAGGCAATAGCGAAGATCGCCGAACTTCAAAAACAACTGGCACACGATACCGGCGCGGGCTTGTACCACAACAACAAAGACCACCTGATCATTTGGCCACAAAAAACCAAGATGCAACGACCAGACGGCAGTATCTTCGAGGGCCGTTCATTGCTCTACCTACATCAATCTGGACGCGGCGGCCTGATCACTAATGACCCAGACAACGGCAGCAAACTTTGTGCAGCGCCTCCGGGTGGTTTGCGCCCTGGTAGCGACACAATCGACTTTGCGCAAGATTGGCTATTCAAGGTTAACGAACTGCAGGAAGGGTTAGTCCGAGAGGAAGACATGATCCCCGTGAACTATAACGGCAACTTTGACGGTAAAGCAGCTTAACGTCACAAATCAACGGATTCAGGTTTAATTAGCTAATTCTAAAAGGATAATTTGGTGTTTTCATACAAGGAGAACACCATGCTTACACTAACAAAACTAATCGATACCTATGATCTTTCACTTAATCCATCAGGTCTATCAAAGTGCCTAGAAAAGAGAGGTGTGATTATCGATGTTGAGTATGAATCGACAACAGGCCGTGGCCACACAAAAACGTTCAAAGCGATTGCGAATGAATTTTTACATCTAGGTGAAAATAAAGCATCTGGCTTTCACGAGTTCAAAACTGAAATGAAATTCAAAGAGGAAGCCATTCCCGAGATACTCGACTTGGTCATTGAGCAATTAGAAAAGGAGCGAGGATCGCTCAAATAACATCATTGACAATATGCCTGTTCGGGGCTTAATCTAAAAAGGCACTGGCAAAATCCAGTGCCGGGATTGAGACCCCGAAACTACAAAGGCGCATTGTCGCCAGCTTTTTGCTGGTTTTTTTATGCGAAAATTTGGCACATCTGAATTATGGTGGGCTGGATTGGGCTAACTTCGGTTAGGCCGTTTCCTTTGTAACGGTAGTCTCAACCCGATTCAGTTCACCACCCAGAGATTGAGACCTCTCGGTGGTGATTAAAACCATACAAAGGAGGCCATCATGCCAACAACTTCCCTAACCCTTATTCCATCCGATGCCGTTTTTGCCCAAAACGATAGCCTAGTCACTACTTCAATTAAAGTCGCTGAAGCATTTGGCAAGCAACATAGAAACGTAACCGCTAAGATAAAAAGCCTTGATTGTTCAGATGATTTTTTAACCGCTAACTTTTTAGCGGTTAAGTATGAACATAAAGGAAACCAATATGATCTATGGAATATAACTAAAGATGGATTTATGTTCTTGGTAATGGGTTTTACTGGTAAAAAGGCAGCGGCAATCAAAGAAGCCTACATCCGAGCCTTTAACGACATGGCCGCTAAACTCTACCCTGTTTTATCGAACCAAACGCTCACCCCATCACAGCAATCCGAAATACGTCAGCTAATTGCCAAAATAGCCAAACAATTCCAACAACCAGAACAACACGCCACCTACTCTAAGCTATACGGGCGATTAAAAAGTCACTTTAAAGTCGCCAAATATGACCAAATCCCATATCGAGAATTTGAGAATGCCCTCGGTTACATTCAGCACCTTGCACACGAATTGAATAACACCAATGTTGAAATAGTCAGCTTACCGAAAACACCTCTTAGCCCAGTTGAAGTTATTCCAGTTCGATACAATAGTGATTCAGTAGTAAGCCCATTGGGAAATTTAATCAACCAACTCATGGAAGCAGAACGCCAAGGGCTCGCCGTGAAAGTTGAAAATATAGATAGTGCAGGCCGAGACTATACCGCTTTAGTCAATCTAATTAGGCAGCAAAACGGGATCATCAACCAAATAAAACTATTAAGCGCGAGTGACGTCTACGTCAACGTTTAAAGTGAGGGAGCCAGCCTTAACGGACTGGCTCTTTATTTCTTTAATTATTTAATTCTTCCTCTTTACCTTTCGGCCGATTCGTCCTAATATAGCAATTAAAGCATTAACGAATTCTTTAATTAACGAAAGGACGCCAACCAATGGGATATAAAATAGGTGTAGTTTCACAAAAGGGCGGCGTGGGTAAATCTACCATCGCCCGCGCATTGGCCACCGCTTACGCAAGCCATGAGTGGGACGTAAAAATCGCAGACCTAGACATCAGTCAATCAACTAGCTACCAATGGCAAAAACGCCGCCTTGAGGCCGAACTAGCGCCAATCGTCGCCGTTGAATGTTTCGGCACAGTTAGCCAGGCAATCAAGCAAGCGGACAACTACGACGCGTTTATTTTTGATGGCGCACCACACGCAACCAAAGCGACGTTAGAAATTGCTAAACAATCCGACATTGTCATCATCCCGACAGGGTTCGCCCTCGATGACATGGAACCCGCCGTCGTTCTAGCGAATGACCTGGTAAAAAATGGCATCCCTGCAGCAAAGCTCGCGTTCGCATTTTGCCGAACTGGCGACAGCGATCGAGAGTTTGAGGATGCACTCGCTTATATGGGACAAACTCCTTACCTGGTACTGACTGGAAGAATGCAAGAAAAGACCGCATTTAGACGCGCATCCGACCAGGGCAAAGCGGCGACTGAATGCCAGTACAAAGGCCCACGCGAACAGGCTGATCAACTGATTCAATCGATCATGACTCGCATTACAGAATTAACGAAATAAAGAATTAAAGAGGCTACACAATGGCTAATCCAGGAAACAAACCAAAGAAACCAGGCAAAGGCACACCGCCAACCGTAGCAACGGCACCAAACGGCCAAGAGAACACCGCAAAAGTCGGTAGTGGCGAAATGGCGAACCTTAACTTTAAGGCGGACAAAGAGTTCGTGAAAGAATGGAAAGTGTATTGCGTGACTAACGACGTATCACAAATAGACCAGTTCAAGAAAATGTTCGAGTTCTGGAAAGAACACCATTAATTCGAACACTTGAAAGGACGCCGGGCGGTTGAGTATCTCACCCCTACAACCGCCTGGCATTCAACAACACAACCAATGGGATTTAATTATGCTGCAAGGTAATAATAACCTTTCGGGCGCTTTGCGTCTATCTGACATCATTCACCAACCCGCCGCTCAAGTGATCGAGTACCTAAAGGATAAACCTGATTTCTTTGGTGAGGCGATAGCAAAAGCCTGTTATCAAGAGATCACCAGGCAAGGGGGCGGCGCCCATGCTTATCAATAGAATGAGTCTTCCGGATACATGCTTTAGTTGCCAGTGCTACCAACAAAAGGGCTGGAAAACTGACGCATTCGCGCCCAAGGTGGACAATTATGGCTTTAGTATCGAGCCACGAAAGCAACGCTTTGGCACATGCACCAGGAACAACGCCGAGGTGTTCTGGAATGAGAAGTGTCACCTTTACGTTCAAGAGCCCGACATCGATGTTCATCCATGCCCTAAGCGGCCAAAACCCCTAGAGCCGAGACAAGAATCACTATTCTAATAAAGAGGCCGCATCGATGCGGCCTTTCTTTATGAGTTCGACGCCCAGCCCATCGTTTGAACACATGACGCGACCAGGTGGTTCGTTTCAGCTTGAGAGACATTGATCGAGCTATCCAAGAAATCCGCGAGCTTTTGCGCGTTCTGCTTAAACTCCGGACCACTCACCAAGGCTTTATCTTTGATAAAACCCTTTTCATCGAGAGACTGCAGCCAACGGCCCGCCGTCCCCAGCTTCAGATCGGGATAAGCCTGGCTCCATTCTTGACGGTTCAAGCCGTCGGGATTGCCCTCGTATAGCCATTTTGTCTCATCGTCCATACAGGCAGACAGAGAAACGACCGCTACCGTGGCCAAAATAAACTTTTTCATTATTCCTAACCTTACGTTGCAGATTCTAATAGTTCTTTAATTTCCATCAGCAGCCCTTTATTTAGGAGGTTTGCCGCACGGATCTCGGCGATGACATTATCATCATTATTCGTTAGGTTCTCGGAGACTGAAAGAATACTCAACACCTGATCACACTTCGTCAATGCTTCCAATTTGATACTTTGCATATTCGACCTTTATTGTTACTTCATTTAAACCATTACTAACATGTGCTTGAAAATTTCCGAAATGCACACTTCGGAACCATCTTACTTGTTAGTTTCACAATGCAAGTGATCAGCAGATTGGAACAGAAAAGCACCCTAGCCGCTTTTATCATCGGCTTTTATTGCGGCGTTCTTGAGTGGTGATTGCTTTTGTAATTAAACCTATCTCAAGCCTTTAAGGTTCCAGCTCAATACTGCAAGGTCACTTAGCCAACAAGTCGAATATATCCCTAAGCCTTATGGGTGAAAATACGATGCGACTTTTTAGTTCTATAATTATCAATAAGAGAAAAAATTGTCGCATGGGGTATGACGTATGTCGCAAGAAAGGTTTATCGGTGCAGTTAAGAAAAGGCGCGAACTTGCGGAGATCTCGCAAGCGCAAGCCGCTGAAATGATAGGATTATCATTAAAAACATATCAAAGGATCGAGAATGGACAGACGGACATTAAAATGACGCATTACAGGCGTTTATTGAAAATGCTCAACGTGACAGAGTTGGATTTGTGCTTAGATGTAATGGGCGTTGAAGGGGCGACCCCGTGGGATGTGGCGGCGGCAGCTCGAACACTCCCGCCAGATGTGCGGACCATATTGGTCACGCTGATCATGATGCTAGAACGACATAGAAACGGGTAGCGTCTTACTTCTCTAACTCCGCCAGTTGGCTAATAATGGCTTTAGTGATCCCCGAATCCTTACTACTATCAAACTTCTCAAGTACCGAACAAAGATTAACACCCACCTTCTGCAGTTCCTCGACTCGACCATTGAGTTCCGTCAATGAATCGGCCAGTTTATCGATACGCCAAACGACTAACGAATCCCCTTTATCTAACCTGGTCATTAATCCGTTAAGTTCACGAAAGCCTTTTTGATTCTCGGTAATGACAGACTGACAGCCATCCGCCTCTAACTCTGAAAGCTGCAGAGCCAGATCGTGATCGCCCGTCTCCCGAGCATATCCATACTTCATATTTTACCTTTTTTATAAGCGTGACGTGTCACTAACCAACAACATTACAAGTATATTAAATCAGTTCCCTAATTGGTAATAGGACAGAGGGCCATTCTGTTTTATTCGCACCCATAATTTGGGGCACATTATGCACAATATGTTAAATAGGTCATTTTAGGCCATATTCCGCCAGTTCTGACGGATTGAAATCGCCAAACCGTCAAAAGTGGCGGTTTAGTTCTGATCGAGGTGCGGTTTTTGATGTTGTAAATTTGTTTCAAAAAGACAGGGATTTGAGCGGAAAATCGGGTGGTATGATTTGGCGGCCGATTCGCATCGAAACCGCCAAAAGATCAAGTTTTGTAATATTATCGATTTGGAAAGCCATAAACGAAAAAAGCACCCTATTGGGTGCCCTTTCAGAAAAGATACTAGCCTAGTCTTTATCATTAGATTATCCCGGTCACGGCCTAGGGGAGTCACCTCCGACATCAGCACCCTGCAAAGCAGTTCCAGTAATGCGCTGACAAAATCATTATAGCTCCAAGGCGGTGGTTGTTTCAACTGGATGCTAAGAGCGCATCAAAAAGAATCTCCTTTATTTTGGAAACTTCCTCTATGTACCTTTCCCTAGCCCAAAACAACTCCACTTCCTTTTTGTCGTATAACTCGTAAGGTTTGGCGTCTGGTAATCCTTTGATTGCAGCCTGATCCATTTCTTTCCATAACAACTTATTAAGGTGAACTTTTACTGACTTATCCCAATCATCAACCGTCAATGCAAAACGTTCCCTTTGAAGAAGCTCAGGACTTCCCTTAATATCCCAGTTCAAACTAACTTCATAGCTAGACAAAATAGAATGGATACGTTTTTCAAATCTCACACAATTTAATACTTTAACAAAACCACAAAGTTTTGCATTCGGCCAATATTGTAAATGCTGGTCAATTCGTTGTTTAAGGTTCTTCGTTCGACCAATTTTCACTCCTTCATTCCCATCGTTCGGGATGATCACATATATAAACCCAACATCCGCACCTCGCAAACTTACACTGTTAACTACACTACAAGGAAACGGATAGCCATGCGGATAACGCTCAGCATGTATTTGGTCGATAATATATTTAGGAATCAATCTATCACCCATCAATAATCACCATATGACGGACCCGCAAAGCTATCAAAGCGGGAATATTGCCCCTGGAACGTTAGCCGAACTGTTCCGATCGGGCCGTTCCTCTGCTTACCGATAATGATCTCGGCGGTGCCTTTGTCTTTGCTGTCTTCGTGGTAAACCTCATCGCGATAAATAAACATGATGAGATCGGCATCTTGCTCGATAGAACCCGACTCCCTCAAATCTGAGTTGATTGGACGCTTATCGGTGCGGTTTTCTAATGTTCGGTTGAGCTGCGATAGCGCCACCACTGGAACGTTGAGTTCCTTGGCCAAGGCTTTCAACGCGCGGCTAATTTCGGCGATCTCTAGCGTGCGGTTTTGCTGCAGTCCTGGCACTTGCATCAGTTGAAGATAATCAACCATGATCATCGACAAACCACCATGCTCGCGAGCCATGCGGCGAGCCTTCACTCTGAGTTCGGTCGGAGTAATGCCGGAACGGTCATCGATAAAGATATTGTTTTTCTCCATCAATAAGCCGGTAGCGGATGCAATACGCGCCCAGTCTTCATCATCGAGCTGGCTTGTGCGGATTTTGGAAAGCTCACCCCGAGCCAATGACGAAAGCATTCTCATCATTAATTGTTCGGAGGGCATTTCCAAAGAAAATATTAATACTGGCTTGTCGTGTTCCATCGCCACATTTTCACAAATATTCATGGCAAAGGTGGTTTTCCCCATCGATGGACGGGCGGCCACGATGATCAGATCAGAGTTTTGCAAACCCGCCGTCTTTTTATTGAGGTCCATAAAACCAGTCGATAAGCCGGTCACGCCATCGATGGCGGTTTTGTTCAGTTCTTCCATACGGTCGATGGTTTTCTCAAGTACCGAACGGGCGCTTTGCATACTATCAACACTCACCGAATGCTGATTCGAAATCGCGAGAACCTTGCTTTCGAGATCGTCGATAATGTCGGTTGAGGTCGCCGCCTTTGAGTCATACGCCGATGCGACAATATTATTACCGACCTCGATAACATTCCTTAACACCGCCTTTTCTCTCACGATTTCAGCATAAGCGTTAATGTTCGCCGCGCTTGGGGTGTTCTTGGCCAAGTCTGCTAGGTAAGCGAACCCGCCAACGTCTTCTAATACGCCTTGCTTTTCGAGCACTTCCGACAGCGTGACCAGATCAAGCGGTTGAGAGGCTTCGAGCAGCTTGCGAACCCCTTCAAATATCACTCGGTGGTGACGCAAATAGAAATCAGGACCCGCCACTTTGTCGGACACATCATCCCAACGAGAGTTATCCAACATCAACCCACCTAAAACGGATTGTTCAGCATCCATTGAGAACGGCGGCTTTTTGAGTGCTTCTTCGTTTTGCATGTTACAACCTTTATTCAAAAATCGTCATTTGCTCATCAGCCACCGCGGGAACATCGAGTTCGGTGTCGGTGCGTTCTCGGTAAATCTTGGCCGCTTGGTGGCGGCCTGGGCGTGTTAGCTTAACCATTAGGCTTAAATCGCGCTTTCTTACCAGGTCAATCGAGCCTCTAGAATGCAACGTGTGAAGCCCTTTTCTAAAGTTCGATGGGTCCACCAAGCTCGGGCGCGGTGACTCCACCATTTGACGAACCTTTTCCGCTCCGACAAAATCAACATGGCCATTACTTTCCAACAGCGCCAAAATGAACAACGCGTCTTTTTGATTTTTAGATAATCTGATTTCGCTCATAACTTCTTAATCACCTTTCGAGTGAATAACAATCTACCACACAACTCGACGCAGTCCGATCCGATGGTTGCGAAACTGAGCACTTATCCACCGTTTTCGTGGATAGCTTGGGGGCAAGTTCGAAAATGTCCTCGCAATGAGCGTAAAACTCTTTAATCGACATCGGCGGACCCAGCGGATCGAGTACCTTATTTCCCTGTGTACAATCTTTCATCCTAAGCACCTCTGATTTGCCCGCCGCAAGGCGGGCAATGCGATTAAAGGTAAGTATTAAGCCCGGTCATTTCGGTAAACGTGCCCTGCAGCATATCGGCATAAATACCCGATTCAGTATCCAGTTCCTTACACTCAAACTTACGAGGAATGTATTTAAGGCCGCGCACGGTGTAGGTATCCGACGCGTCTAGGATTATTTGAATTTTATTGATGCCGTCTTTTACAAAATGGCGAGTGCGAGGCAAATCGAATTGTAGGCCGTTCTCGATAGCAACTAGGTTTTTTGCGCCAGTCATAGCCAGAAAGCGGTTTGCACCAAGTTGGTTAAGGATAGTTTTTGCAGTGATTTGATTGTTAGTCATCGATATTTATCTCGGTTTTGGCCTTGGCACCTTGCCCGGCCTTCGAAATAAATATTAGGACTTTTCGTCCTTTATTGCAAGGATTATTTTCTTTATTTCTTTATTTCTTTATTTCTTCCAGATAAGCCCTAAGCCAGCACACTCAGCCAAGATCGCCCAAGCTGCAAACGGAATTCGCTGCATATTGGTTTTTCGGCCGTCTTGTTTTGCTTTCTCGACCTCAGCAGGGTCATAAGCGGCCCATTTGCGCACTGTGCGGCTATCAGACACGCCAACCAATGCAGCGGCCTCGCTACCTGTTAAATTACACTTGGTCAACATGGCGCGGACTTCTTCACCTGTAGGCTGTAGCCACTCAGGACCAAACGCGGTTAATGTTTCTGATCTGATTTCTGTGTTTTCCATACAATCCCCAATAAGGGGCGGCGAACCGCCCAGGTTATTAATTGCCTAATAGTGCGCTAACACCACGCCAGCTTTTATACTGTTTCTCGACGGCTTCAAGGCTGGCGAACTCTTTAATGCCTAGCCCACGATAAGCGCGGTGACTGGCATTATCTGTGCTCATTTGCCAGAACTCGCCCCAGGCATCTTGTTTACGTGACAGCGTCATTTTGTTACCACGACTTTCTAAATAGAAGGTGTTGTCGTCGATCTGAACGATTGGTGTAGTCATCGGGATTTCTCTCGGTTTTGGCCTTGGCAACTTGCCCGGCCTTCGAAATTAATATTAGGACTTTTCGTCCTTTTGTGCAAGGTTTATTTTGCGCCCATAAGCGCACCCACTGAACGTTGAAGTCATGCGGACTAGCCCCGCAGGGATAAGCAATGCACGAAGTGCAAGCGAAGCACCAAGCCGCTCGATGAAGTTGAATAGACCACTGAAATTAATCGGCGCGGTTAGCATACAGAACATCGCTAAATCTCACCTCACCACCTTGCTAAGCCTCGCGAAGCGAAAAAGGCTAGGTGATCAGTTTGAATTTGATTTGATGGTTAAGGTGGGGATCCACGTAATAATCGTAATCCGTCATAGGCTGATGGTCGTATGACAAAAGAAATGTTCAGCGCAGCCAGCTATATCGATGAACTTTTAATTTCCGAGTGGTTTGGGCTGGCTGTTGGGGCCCGTTAAATTGTGCCCAGGGAGTTAGGTTTATCGATAGAGTTAATCACAATTTAATGGGAGGTACTTTTATGAGCGAAGCGATAGATTAAAATCCCTCGCCTTTATGGAGGGGATTTATCCTTTCTTTAGAAAGGGGTTAGTTCATAGATTACTTTCGAGGTTAAATTTTAATTTAGAGACTGGATCGATCGAGAAAGGTGGGCGAGAGACAAAGGACAGCGTGAAAACAGGTGAAATCGAGCAAAAAACAAACGGTACTTTTATCGAGGTGTGCGGCATTCTCCGCAGCTAAGCGGATAAATAAAGGGGATGGGTTACGTGTGGGTTTCTAGCATCGCCAAGAGCAGCTTGTCGAACTCAGGGCCACATGTTAGGCCGTGCTCTTGCTTAATTTGGTTCTTAGCGATATGAACGCTAATTGGTGGTAATTGCTGCATGAGCTGACGCAGTTTGATTTCTGTAGGGCTGCGATCGTCTTGCTTGTCAGAACGGGCGTTCTTCTCGGCTTGCTTTAGACGGTGATGGGCGTCCATTTCGCGCTTAGTGTGCTTATTTGCCCCAGTAAACTCACGCTTAAAGCGAGCCAGCATATTACGCAAAGAGTGGCGATCAAGCGTAGCGACTCGATCAGACTCCGCCAGGCGAACCAATTCAGCGCGGCGTTTTTGCTTAGCCGTTTTAAGGTGGCCGTGTTTCTCTTGCCACTTGCGCGCAGCGGCCAGCATTTCGCGCGTATCATCCATTGTTAAGCCAAAGCCTTTAAAGAAATTCGGCTTAAAAAATAGACGCTTTGCCTTGTGGGTTTTGGTTTCGTTGTCAAACTCGCGTACCACGACAAGCATGTCGGCGGCCTCAAAGTCATCGATAGCAGCATGGACCGGATCGCAAGCCTTACGCCCATGACGATATTGACCGCTTTCACCATCATAAGCCGGAGCATATTCGTGAAGTTGGCCGATCATGCCCGCCAGTTCCTCGGCGCTGGCCTTTACCTCAAACAGATAAGGCGCCTCGGGATCATAGTCGGCACGGTAGATCATGGCGCGGGTAAGCGCATCAAAGGTTTGTTCGCGTTCAGTGCGGATCGATAAACGACGCGGGGGAAGTGTTTTCGTCTTCCAAGTGCCATCGGATAGCTTGCGACGATTTATTTCACCGCCCTCTTTGCGCAGCTTACGAATAAAACGGTTTTTGCTCCACACATGAGCAGACAACAAAGCATCGAGACGGCGGGCGATTGGGTGGCCCACCATAGGAAGTTCAAATTTAGGAATGTATCGTCTTACGCCAGACTGACCGATAAACGGTTCTGCAGGGGAAAAACTGCCAGTTATACTCATTTTTTAGCCAATAATCCATTGAGTAGGCTTGCAGTAACTGGCTATAACAAGTAAAATCTAATTTGATCTATAGGGTTTTTTAATGCCGCCAAACATTAAATACTTGTTGTTGCTAGCCAATGACTACCCGATTTAAGAACCCCGCTTTATGCGGGGTTTTGTCTATCTAAGCCTTGGTAAATCTTCATCTTGCTCGCCTAAGTCGCCAAACCATAAGCCAACAAGCTCTAAAACAACATTTCGCAATAAGCCTACCACACGATGCGGAAAGGATCACGCAAAAAAAGATCTGGTTATTTATCCAGATTGGTCCGACTCGCCGTTCTCCTGGTCGAATCGCTTTAACTGCATTGCAGTTGCACTCGCCACCTTAATCGCTTGATGCAGTCCAGGATCGCAAATTTCGCTATCCTCGCTTGCTGCCTCAATAAAACGTAATAATGCGGCCAGATTATCGACTGTACCTGATCTCGTTCCGTCGTTTAAAGGGTTCACATTCAAAATTTGCACTCCGATCGACTTCTATTATACTGTTTATTTATACAGTAGGATTATGCACACAAAACCCCATCGGCATCAAGTTTATAACACTTTTTGTCGATAAGGCTTTGTTGTGAAATGATTATTTAGGCGTTACCAGTTCTAGCCTGGTTTCTGATACTCGGTCCCGTTCTACGGTATGATCAGCACTCTCAACCACCCATAGGCCATTGGCCACCGGCTTATGGTTTATTACTTGAATGCGGTATTCCGCGCCCAACGTGGGGCTTAATGGGCGAGTTAAGGAAAAGGTCTTTTTCCCGCGCTGGCGTTCTTCCAGTTCAGCCGTGGCAGCCTTTAACGCCTCATCTTCGCTTGTGTACTCCTGTTTAAGCGTCAATGACGGCTCACCGTCGCCGGCTTTCACCTGGCGCTTTTGTTGGGCGGGCTCATCAAACCAATGCGCCACCACGGATTGATAGCTATCTCGCTCTTTGGTCACGATTCGACCCGATGAATTATGCGCATCGGCGATCACCTCTAGCGGCATTTCCTGACCACTGGCGGTTTTTCCTTCCCCTTTCCCAGTCACCAGTAAACGTTCAGCGACTGGTTTTGCTATTGCGCCATATTGACGACCGAGACGGGTTAATAGGTTTAAATCCGATTCGGCTTTCTGATCGATGTGGTCAAATTGAATCTTGGCCAACTCATCACTGATCACCGGCTGCAGATTGTTTTCACTAGCAATTTGACTCACCAACTCGCCATACGTGACATTGTCGAAAGTTCGGTCCTTTGGGGCCTTAATAACGGCTTTCGTCTCTGCTGCAGTGCCATGAATGACTAAGTCGTCATTATCGAGCGATTCTTCTAACTCCGTCACCTGATAAACACCTTTTGGGACCAGTGCTTTCCCCGTTCCGAGAGAAATAACCAACTTTGCACCGGTCGATAATGGTTTAATCACGTTTCCGCGGTTATCCAGGGTGATTGTCACCGAGTCAGATTCAATACCCGCCGCATCATGCAACGTCATACTTAAAAAGCGGTCCTGAATCTTCGCGGTGATGTCGGCATCGTTGGCCACAATCTGATAAATCGGTGGTTCCATTGTTTAATCCCATAAACTGATTGTGCTGGTATCTTCTGCCGGACCTAAATCGGGTAACTCGATCACAAGCCCCGCCGGAAGAACCGGACCATAAGCGGCTAAACCCGGGTTCGCATCGAGAACCGCCTCCACGGCTCTCGGACGTTCCCCGTAATACTGTGTACAAATCCAATCCAACATATCGCCGGTTCGGGTTCGATATTGTGTGTTAGAACTCATCTTCCCCCCACTCCGAGATTTTCAAGGTCCCTTTAATCACTAACGGGATCCCGTCCTCGGTAAACTCCGTGTCAGTTTCTTCCAGGCTTTCGATACACCAAAGGCCAAGATCAGACCCGCCCAGGGCATTACTGCCAACTAGGCGGTGCGGCTTGCCCTGATCGCCCAGGGCAGCCAAACGGCTAAACATCAGCAACCCGGCTTTGTTTTCCGGAAAATGCGCAATGTTTAGCGTGATGGTGTCACTATCGGGGCCGTGAAACTGCTTTGCTGGCTTTCGGCCAAGTCGATTCTTTTTCGCCCAAGTCCACGATTTCGAGCGTTGCAACTGCTGATACTGAACCGTGCTAATACTAAAAAAGAAATCGCCCAGGGCCAGCATGACCCCGTTTCGCAATCCACTCATTAATTAAGCTCCTTAATCGTATAAAGCCCCACGTTGACGGCGGGCGCGGTCACGTTCTCGGCGGTCCATTTCTTCGGCAACTCGACGCGCTAAGTCGTCCTGGCTTTCGCCAGGCTGCTGTACGATCTGGATTTTGTTTTCAGTTTGGTAGGTATTGGAAGCGCCACGGCTGGCACTGATCCCCGTTTTGGCTTGATAAGGCATCACCCCGCCACTGGCTGCTAAAGCCGGTGAACTGCCCGAGGTTGTCACCTGGCCATTCATGGCAATGTTTTTAACGGCCGTTTCATCATCACCGAATAAGCTGTTCCACCATCCGGCGACTTTTCCCACCAGGGCGCCGATGGTTTCCATTGCTCCGGTGAACTTGCTGACAATGCCGTCCCACAAGTTGGTAAAGAACTCACCAAGCGGTTCCCAATACTTAATCACCAGGGCAACCACGCCGATCAGTGCCATCACAGCCAACACAACCAAGCCGATAGGGTTCGCATTCAACGCGGCATTTAAACCCCATTGCGCCACCGCCCAGGCTTTCGCACCAAACGCGAGCGCCTTTTGCATCGTGGCCATGATCCCCATTGACTGCATCGAGGTGATCATCGCGAACTTATAGGCGATTTGAGCGGCTTTAACGGCAATCAGACCCGTTTTAAGCGCAATGATGGCCATAATGGCCCCGCCTATCATTTGGGTTAAGAATGGGAATTTCTCGGCAAAGCTGGCGATCATCATGGCCGCCTCGCCCACGGTATCTGTGATAAACATCATCATCGGGGCGAACACTTTCCCCAACGTGGCCGTTAAGTTCTGCACACGCTGGTTCATGCGCTGGGTCGATTCGGTTGGACCGTTTAAGATCGCCTCGGCCATCTTGTTCGTGGTGTCCATACCGCCCTGCAGCGCGCCATTCATCGAGAGAATGTTTTCTTTTAACTTGTCGGTTTCGGGATAGAGCAACTTGATCATTGCCATTGCTTCATCTGTTCCGAACGCCTTTTTAAGCTCCTGTTCTTCGACGGCGTCAATCGTATCGCCGTATTTACTTTGCAACTCAGCGAGGATGTCGGGCATCCCTTTAAGCTGATTATTGGCATCAAGGAAGCTTAACCCCAGCTGATCACCGGCGCGGGCGGCAGACCCTAAGAACGCCTTATATTTCGTGGCCGCTTCACTGCCGGACATGGTCGCTTGTAACTGACCTAAAACGGAAAGCTGCTCCGCAAACGACACGTTCGCCGAAGTGGCTGCAGCACCCAGATTAGAGATCGCCGCGCTCATGTTTTCGCCATCGGTTTTAAACGCTTGCACCGATGAGGCAATCCCGGCACTGAAATACTTACCGAATTGCATGTCCCGCTCTTGCTCGGACATCGCGTTCCAACCGGCAATCGTATCACCGCCAAACTTATCAAACTGTTTGCGGTAAATACCGTAACCGGACGCGAACAAACTGGTCATTTGGTCCGTGGTTGATTTCGTTGCGCCCGCCGTCATGGCTGCAATGCGGGTAAATTCGCCCACAGCGGCATCAGACAGCGACGAAATACCCGATTTGATGTCGTAGCTTGCTGCGATAAATTCGGCTTGTGTGGTGCCCGCCCATTGGTTAGTAAAATCTTTTGCGGCTTGCGTGATCTCCTCGATACCCTCGGCACCGATCCCCAAGCTCTGGATCGTGCCCTGGGCGCTGGCCACTTCGCCATAACTATCGGTGAGCTGTTTCATCGCAAACACTGCTGCGCCCACCTTGGCGGTGTCCATTGCTGCAGACCCCATCAAAGCGCTGTTTTTATCGCGCAAGGCGGTGAGTTTTTTCTCACGCTGCGCCACCGCTTCTAACTTGCGTTGCTGTTCCTCTAAGCGTTGATTGACTCGGGCGGTGTGACGTTCTAACTGGCTGGTTGCCTGGCGTAAGTTCTTGGTACTCACTCCGGCCGCATTTAAGCGGGTACGCATTTCAGACAGTTGTGTGTTTTCTTTTTCGTGTTGCTTGGTGAGCTGCTGCGCTTCACGCTTGGCCCGGTTGAACTCATTGGTCAAAGCACGGCTAGGCGTTTCGGCCTGTTTGATCTGCTGGGCTAATTGAGCGACTTTCTTTTGCTGCGCATCGAGCGCGCGCTCGGTGTTGGCGCTTTCTCGTTTTAGCTGCTTGAAGGATTCAAGATCGCCCGAGGTTTGCTGCAGTCGTTTAAGTTGCTTGTGCGTGTTCTCGATGGCCACCGCCGACTTTTTGCTTTGGTCGGTGACTTTCTGGAATGGGGCGGTGTATTTATCCACCATTTCCATGACCATCGTCAGTTTATGTTTTTGATCGGACATACAGGCCCCTTACAAACAAAAAAAGGCCGGGTAATCCCGCAAAGGACTACCCGGCATTTTGTGCTTCTTGCGCTTTTTCATGGCGCTCGATGGCGATGCGATGCCAGTCCATTAGTTCCCCTAACGGCATGGCTGCCGTGGTACTGGCATTAAAACCGGTGAACACCAAATAAATGTCGGCCTCCACCTCCATCACATCCGCCGGCAAGGGGTTTATTCCATGAAAAAACCCACGACATCCGCACACACTGACGCAAGATCGGCAGGGCAAAGCGTGTCGAACTCGGCTTCGGTAATATCAGAAATACGTGGCACAAGTTTACGGACTTGAGTTACATCCATGCGCATAATAGCCATCAGCTCTAGGCCGCGAAGGCTGCCCGAATTTGGCTCTTGAAAATTGATCGATGTGATTTCTTTCTCACCACGTTTGATAGGTTTTTTAAGCTCTGTCACTTTAGCCATGTTGGCTTTACTCCAAATAAAAAACCCAGCTCGGGGCTGGGCTTATGAGATTAAAGAATTAACGATTTAAAGATTTATTTACTGACCTAACGCGTTGCGAATTTCTTCGTTTCGGTCTTTGCCATCGGCGCCAACAAACTTGTTATTGAGCTTGTCGATTTCGAGCATTTTTTTGTTGTCTACTTCCAGCTCGATGTATTCAACATCGATCACCACCTTGTTTGTGGCTTCACTGCCTGGGGCCCATTCGTTGAACTCCAGTTCACGCCAGAAACCCGAGGCACGAACAATCACAGTTTTAATTTCACCGTCACGTTCAAGGGCGCCGCGGAACGTCACCACTTCGTTACGACTCGAACGAGAGCCCACCATCCCCATCACATCTTTCGAGTAATCCGAGACGGTCACTTCCATTTCCATCGCTTCCAGTTTGCCGACGCTGCGTTTCACGGTGCCACCAATACCAGCACCATCAAAGTCGAGAGTTTTCATCACGACTTTAGGCAGCGTGATTTTGTTCGCCTTGCCGGCGTAACTGTTGTTTTTCAGAAAGGCGTTAAAATCTACCAATACACTTGGAATACCTGCCATCTGTCAGCCCCTTAGCTAAAAATTTGTTCGTTATAAGTACGGTTAACGTGCTGACGGAATGTCACACGTTCGGCCACGTCGTAGAATCCGAGGTCGTAATCAAAGAACACCTGACCTGTTCCGATCGCGTTGATGTTATCTTCGGTATCCACCCAACAAAGGCCACCGCTGATCACTTTCCCTGTCAGTCGGCGCAAGAACAAATTTACGCGGCCCGTCACTGACTCGACATAGTTCTTAGTGACATTACGGTCCACTGCGTCCTGGTGCGCTTCGTTGATGCTATCGCCGACAATGTAACGAATACGTTGATGCGGTAGCATGACGCCATTGGTGAGGCGGTTGCCCCATAGATGCCAACCACCCTTTTTATTTACGATGGTTACAATGTTGTTGCTGTTGAGCTGGTTCGCTAAGCAGCTTTTCGCACCTGGTCCACTCGATACATAAGGAATATCGATCGCCGTGCCTTCAATCTCGTAGATCTTGCGGTTCGATGGTGAGTTCCAGTAACCCTCATCGTTATCAACACGCACAATATGACCGGCTACCGTGGCCGACATGTGACGCTTAACCGTGGTTTTCTTGTCTGGGTCATAGACTGAAATACCACCGTGCAAGAAATACGCTTCGGCAAACTTACGCGCACGTTTGATCACGTTGCTGTAAGTGTCGTAATGGTCCGAGTCAATCAGGGCGATACCGTTAAGGTTTTTCGCTACGCTTTCCATCTTCTCGCCCACACTCGATAGGTGTGAGAACTCCGGAGCGATGATCAAGCGAGGACGAATACCGAGCAAACCCTCAGCTCCTTCCAAGGCGGCTAAGCCTGTCGTGTTACCGTTCGCATCCATTGAGCCGATCACGTTGGCTTTGGTGGTCGCTTCGTCATTACCTTCGGCGACACGAACCACAACCACCACCGCGCCGGTTTGGTTGTAAATGTCGGTTAAGGCATCTTTTAACGTGCCATCACTGCCCGCTTTAGCGATCAGCTTGTCCGAGGTGACGAGCGTCGGCTTATTCAGTGGGAACGGTTCATCCTCACCGCCAGATAAATACACCTGGTAAGCGTATTCGATGACGCCCGAACCATCACCGCCCGCGGCGGCCGTGATTAAGTCGTTCGCTGCATCGTCAGCGTTTAACGCGCTGGCAACTTCGGACGCGGTAGACGTGATTACCCCATCGGCGCCAGTGGCTAAGGTGACTTGTATGGCATCGCCATCGAGGGCCACCGAAAGCGCGACGTCGTTCGCTTCTGGGTCAATCAGTTCGATACTGATACCGTTGCCACGAGGACCCGTTTCAACCGCTGACACGGTCAGGGCGCTATTATCTTCGCCCAGGGTTAACGTGGCCGCGATAGCAGATTGAGCATTGGGCGCCGTTGCCACTAAACCGATAGTGGACGCGGCCAGGACTTCGATCGGGCGTGTCGTATCTGGTAGTAAATACGTTTCGGCACCGTGGAAATAATCTCCTGCCATGAGGTGTGATCTCCTTGTTACGGGTAATAAAAAACCCAGCCGAAGCTGGGTTATGTGGGTTTAAAGTAGGTACAAAAAAGCCCGCTGATTTAGCGGGCTTTAGTTAGTTGGTGGTGTTGGCCACGGGTTTTCTGTTTGGATTTTCTGTCGAGCGGCTTTGGCTTGTTGCTCTAGTTCGTCCGCTTCGGCGATGGCTTCCGGCGTTTTAATCAAATCACGTTTGATTTTTGCCTCATCAATGAGCGGGGTAACAACCTGAAAATAAGCGGCTCGGCGCGCATCATCAACCTGGTTATATTCGGCAATGTATTTATTGCTTTCGTTTGTAACCCATTGACCATCAATTCGTTCATCAAAAACCGTTAATGGCTTATCTGGCGTAAACCCGTCTTTAATGGGACCAAGTTCAGAAACCACTTCCGATTTAGTGCAATCTGATTCATCATAAATCGTAGTGCCTCGATGGTCTTCGATATACTCTGAACCACTCAAATCTTCCTTAGCTATGACTAAACATCCTTCCTTGGGTGGTAGCGGTTTAGTTAACAGTACGTTACGAGGGGTGTTCCATTTATCGGCTGTAACTTCACCCAACACCTCTCTGGTTTCTGGGTCGATATTCCAATACTTATTCATGGTTACACCTCTACCAATAATGGAAATGCTAAGTTTCGTGAACGTGTTTCGTATCCAACACGAGGAGATCCATGACCATCATCAGTATACTCGGCGGGTTTCCACACATCTCCCGTACCTTGCGCTGTAGGCACTTTGTAATCACCACCCGTCGACACGTTAACCAAACCATGCACAGTATCTGTACCACCACCGGAACGTCTTAAAATTCTCGAATGCCCTTGGAAAGCGTCAAGCTGAGAACTGCCAAATGTACGGTTTGTGTCCACCCCTCTTCCTTGGTCTAGGACACGGAAAAACTCACCTCTTGCCTCTGGAAAATCAATCATCCCTGTTCCCTGATTAACAAACTCAGGGAACGCAGCTGCCAAACGCCAGAACACAGCGACAGGAACAGAATTACCTAATACATTGAGCGTACCTTCTGGAAAGGTCATGCTCATCCAAGGCCATAACGGAGCACCAGGGCGTGATTTTTTGTAAGGCGTCCAATAAAACGGTTTTGTATCGTCCGTCCAACCAGATTGACGATTCTCATTCGTCAGTGGGTTTTTCCCAGCCAATGATTCAACATTGGAATACCATTGCCAGTAACTTAACTCACCCGTGGCTTGGTTTTTGGTATAACAAACCTCACCAATGGCATAAGTTCGTTGTGAGTCATAGGGCAAAAACTGACTATCAAATATTAACTTTGATACGTCATTTTCCTTGGCATACTGTGGGTGTGGATGAGCATTATCCGTATGCGCCTTATCCTGGTCATCCACATATTTACGCGTCGCGATAACAACATTCGGGTCAATCTTGATTTGCACCACATTCGCGGCCACGGCGTCATAAACCATTTCGAAAACCAGATCTTTAATAACACCGGCTTCGCCTGACGGCTTAAATGACGACGGTAAGTTACCAATGAAAATTAAATCACCTTCATCGTCGAAACACCCAACCTCACGCAAATACCACCCGCCGACGTTATGCGGGATCACCGCTTCCAACTCGATCCATGATGGCGCTCCGGATTCTTCTTCGATTCGATTCGGCGGGCATTCAGAGATTTGTTTTTTCAGCGTGGTTTCTTGGCCTGTCGGCTCATATTCCGCGCCGTCCCCATCACCAAAGGCAACCCGGGTAATATCTACCTTTTGCCCTAGCAATGATGCATTTCGCAGCTTTGCCGCGCCGACTACTGTCGGGATTGTACTGTAGTTCATGCAGCCCTCGGAGTTAATCGCGTGGTTTCTGTAATTCGTAACCCAACCGCTAAATTAAGCTGGGGTTGATTTGTTAAAGTTTGTTGTTGCCTTGGCAAGATTCGAAGCCGTTCGCCAACCTTAGAGAACGCCGCCAAATGCAGCTTGGCATCACTGCGCAAGTTAATTTTGACATCGAGTACGTGGAGCGTGTCGCGCTTCGCTGCATTGATCGAGTGTCCAATTTCAAGTGCCATGTCTTCGGTGATTGGTCTGTCTTTGGCAAAGACATCGACCCGGAACGTACACGGCTCACCCTCTGGCACCATTTCAAACCATTCGTAGCACTTAGCATCAAAACCTAAGTTTTTAATGGCTCGCTCAACGGCGGGGCGAGAACCTTTGATTCTGTGATAGTCGGGGGAATCAGCCGTCACTTGACGCTGAATGCTTTCCGGCCAATCGGATCGCCAGTAATCCACGGACAACGCCCAGGCTAAATAAGGCAAAGCCTCAATCGGGCAATTGTTGGCATCCCACACGGTCGCGACGGGCGTTTTTATCTCATTGAGACGAGACGCCCCCGCTTCGTCGAGGTTCTTCTCTAGGTCCGATACGTTCGGGGGTAATATGGTTGTCATACTTCCCTCACTGTAATCGTGATCCCGTCACACAACGGCACTTGATGTGCCTCGGCGACTTTGTCGGTCCAGTTGGTTAAATTCACTTTCTTAACGTTGCCGACCGTCATGGCATCTTTTAAGCCCGAATCCGAGATATAACCGCCGAACTTGTTTTCGTTCAACGTATAAACGGCCGCTTCTTCTAGTGCCCGTTGCTTAATAGCGGCTAAGTCGGCACCTTTTTCGACCAGTAATTCGGCTGTCACGGTATAGCGGATAAGCTCGGCAGAATACGCTGTGACTCGATCGCCCATTGGACGATATGGCCACACGTAATTTTCCACCTTTCGACACAACTCATCGCTAGCCACGCCATCATTGGAATATGTCAGCAAGTAAAGCGACATCACCGCGGGGCTTGGTGAAATAGGCTCAACAAAGCGAATGTCACTATCTGCAGATAAGCCAAAGAACTGATAAGCCCCTTTAGGCCCTGCTACGCTGTAACCCTCTGGCGAAAGTTGCAGACGTATTTTGTATGACGTATCGCTTTCACCATCCAAACGAACAACCGGGTCGCCTAATGGGGTTCGATAATAGGTCGAACCTATGTGATCGAGTTGCGGACCCTTAGCGAACGCCAGCATGACGCCTTTGGCTTGTTCGTTGGCATCTTGGCGAACGTACATTTCACGATAGGCATAAGCCAACGCCGAACGATAAGACGGGTCCGCCGGGGCGGCATTTTCTAACGCGGCTTTTTCGGCAATATCCGCGACTATCTCATCGATAGGCACCTGAACAACCAAAGTTAACGGCGGTAATAGGTCGAGGTTAATCCCTTGAGACATCGATAATGATCCCCTCTAAAACGATGGGTTCGCCGTTATCCAAAAGCACCCCATACAAATCCAAGGTGACTTGGCCGTCTAGGCTAGATACGACTTTCATGTCAGTTAAACGAAGGTCGTCTAACCCGTTTTTAGGGTTAGCGATACACTCAGCCACGCGGACATAACATTCCATTTCAAAATTTAGGTCGATATTCATATCAACCAGCTCATGCAGCCGCGATCCATATTGACGCTCAACCACTAACGAGCCTTGTTCGGTTTCCAAAGCGTCGGTGATGCGCTGGCGCAAGTAATCGAGGCCGCCGATAACTTTGCCAGTTTGGCGATCGGTGCCTTGCTTCATTTCGTTAATTCTTTAATTCGTTAAACGATTGGATGCTGGCCCTTACTGCTGCCAGATTGAATATTTGCTTTGCCGTTTGTGGTGATTTCATCGACCACCGCTTCGGCGATGGCTTTGGCCATAGGACGAACCCAGGAATGATCACCGGATTCATTCGCACCGGCGCTGACCATATTGGCCACGATGCGATCTTCGAGGCTTTGCTTATCTAAGGCCATTATTTACCCGCCTTAACTTGCGTGCTGCAGTCACTGTGTGGCTGACCCGTAAACTGGCAAATGTGCGCGCCAGTAACGACGCCTTTACCCTCGTTCAATCGAATGTCTTTCGCATCCGAATTGATTTTGACGGTGCCGGTCGTGTTCACGGTTAGATTCTGCTTTGTGGTGACTTCGACGTCTCCCACATTGACCACATCGAGTTTGGACGACTCGCGGTCATGGACCACCTTGGATCCATCCCCAAAGGCGATAAAGAACTCGTTCGGGTTTGTGGTCGGGGGCGGCCTGTCATTGTGGTAACTGCCGGGCCATACTTCACCCAAGCGCAGATCGCCCGGTGACAGCACCGTGACCCCTTCATCTACTTCGGGGAACCACCACACCACCGCCTGACCGGAGCGCATCGGCTTAACCGGTAGCCACGCAGTAGACATCGGCTTTTCATCCGTGCCATAAGCGACTTTGACGCACCAGTTATCCGGGTCAATCTCGGACACCTTGCCACGTACATAAGACTGAGCGAACTGGCGTTCTAGTTCAGAGACGCGTTCTTCAAGACTCCGGGCCATTGGTTGGGTCCTCCCAGTCGGGCGTGATGGTAAAGTCCCCGCCTATGGTGATTTCACCAGGTAGGAACTCTTTCGGGTCGAGCATCAGATCGCCGAGGTGAATACTTTGTTCAAATGACACGATCATCGAGTCATAACCCAGGGCTTTGTCGCTGCCTCCTTTACCCGGCTTAAACATGCCTGGATAAATGGCCACGGAATCCTTAGCCACGGGTTTCACCCCGCGCTTAGACAGTCCCCAACTTTGGCTAGGAATAAGATCGTGTTCGATTTCTTTCTCGGTTGGTTCACCGAACCCCACCACTTGCGAAACGGCAGCGGCTAAATTGCGCACTGCTAACGGCAGTTGGGGCGTTTTCTTCGACAAGATGCAATAGAACTGAAACGCACAATCGAACGCCTGGCGCCCTCCGGTGATCGCATCCCCTGGCTTAGCCTCGACCATTTCAATCAAGATGGCGGGCGTATCGATTTTAAACTTTTCGCCGTGAGTAATTTCGGTCGGGTCATAGAGTGCGACCGTATCGAGTTGCGGCAGACGTTTTTTAAGCTCGGCGACCATGTTGTCGTGTAGCTCGGTAAAGTCTTTTAATACGTTGCTAGTTGCTTCGTTCATGGTTCATGGTTCATCACATAGTTAATTTCTTGACCTAAGATCTTGCGAAACTGATCAGGAATGCGGCTTTCAAAACGCCGAAACACTTCCGCGGCGAGATCGTTCACTTCAACGGCGACGTGTTGCACCGGAAAGCGACCACGAAGTTCGGGCGAAATGGAATTACTGTTCGGCTTACGTTTGCGGCCTGTCGTTGCATACTGGCCATTGTTACGACTTGCACGGATCCAGACAGCATCGTCATAACCGTACATGTCTCGAATAAAAGCGCCTTGGTATCGCCGTTTACCTAACGATACACCGGCGCGGGTTTGTCTCGCTTTGCCCGCTTTTTCCGCAAGAATGTTTGCGGTCCCCATCCATAAGATGGTGACTGCATCGGCGCCCTTGCCGACGGTCTTCAATGAGAAACGAGGTTTTAAGTTCTTTTGAGGTATCCCCAGTTGCTGCGAAAGCTCTCGCGCAAGTCTGGTATGCACCCAGCGCATGGTTTTTTTGATGGCCCGTGCGCCCGCTTTTTCAAGCTGCTTTGGCGTAGCCTCAACCATTGCACTGACAAGCTGCAGTTCTTTAGCAAAGTTAAGATTGATGTTAACACCAGGTTCGGCCATTCCCATCACCCTCCGGGCTTTGCTTTGCATGATCCGGTTGGTCACTCAAAAAGCAGTAACTCACGGCGTCATCTTTGGGATAACTGACCGTGACGAAATACTCTCGACCATCGACCAAAACGGACCAATCTGTCGGGCTTTCTGCGCAACCTTCCACATGCAGCGTTTCAACCACAATATGCGGCTGTTGCATTAAAAGATCTTGGCCGCTTTTGCCTCCGCCTTTGATTTCAACATCCAACAATGGATTACTGAACACGGCGTCCACTGGCTTCCATTCCCCCTCTGGCGGCCTGATTTTCACTTCGTGGGAACGCCCCAGACGCCGAATGATTCGACGACTGGCACGTTTAAAGGGGTCACGCTCACGCATTAAGCGGCTGGTTCAGTTTTTGGCGTGAACTTAATACGACGCACAGCCAGCGGGCTAGTACAGATATTCGCAGGGTTGGACTGGCTTTCCATGTCCACACCTTTATTGAATTTCTTCGGTTCCGACGCTACGTAATACGGCAGACCTTTTGTGCCCGCGGTTTCGTTATAGTTTGCCGGAGCAAATCGGGTAAGGAACAAGCCAGGTTTTCCTTCTGGAACCACAACCGCGCCATACTTAACCGGCATTGGATCTTCTTTGCCAAGCTGTTCGTCGTATTCTTCCCAGTAAATCCCCTGCCAATAAACACCAGGGCGAATATCGTCTCGTAGTGCTGCACCATCATTCTGACGCTCAAACGCTTTGGTAAAGCTTTCGTTTTCCAGCAATTGGTCAAAGAACGCCGGACGACAAAAGGCACGGTACTTTTTAGCTTTGATGCCTTTTTGTTGCTTTTCCGAATCTCGCTTAACCTGTAGCAACTGTGTCGCAAGAGGATTATTAAAGTCGACGGTGTTTTCGCCGTTCGCTTCACTGATCTCAAACGCTTTAAACAAATCAACAATTACAGATCCGTTTTTACTCAGGACCTTTCCGAAAATTGCACCGAAACGGAAATATTCAATTGTGGCATCCAAGCTCTGACGCCCAATATCGAGCTTTTCATCAATTACCGCTTGAAGTTCTTCCAGTTCATCGGATGTACCAAAGGCACGAGTATTTAGCACATCATCAGCACTAACACTCGACGGAACCGGAAGGTGCACCGCTTTGAATGACACAATCTTACGATTTGGGTCATCTAATGGTTTGCCATCTTCGCCACGCTCTACATCTTCAACTAATTGGATTTGACCGTCTTTATATTCGATGTCAATCGTAGTGGTGCGAATGCCTTTTTCTTCAAACAGCTTTAGTTCTGCTAGGCGCAAACGTGGAACATCCATATTATTAATGGCCGCGGTCAGTTCGGTAATCGAAAACTTGCCCGACTCAAGCGCTTGTTGCATTTCCATGTTGATCTCTCTTTAAAAAGTTGGAAGGAAAAATCCAGCGCTTAGCGCAGGACAATCTGTTTTTCGGCCAATGCGGTGACGGCCGCTTCTTTTTGCACCGTCGTAATGCCATCTGGCCAAGTCATTTTGCTGTCATACAGGGCACACACACGAGCATGAGCGACCGCCGGAGTCGGTTCCGAACTGTCGATGTGGCCATAAAGCACAACTGCGGCGGCATTGGCTTCTGCGGCGTCTACAGCAATATCTAGTTGGGTAAAACTGCCGTCGTCTTTTTCACCGAGCACGGTGCCTGAAACATACGGTCCGCCCACAACGACAATACCGTCGCGGGATACATGGTCTAGCTCACCGGCTACGTGTGCGCCGATACGAGCGCGCATATGTGTAACTGTCATGGTTTGTCCTCATAGTGAAAGGGAAGTAAACGCCGCTTATTTATCGCTTGGCGTAGATTTCTTTTGCGTTCAGGGATGTGGTTTTCTTTTCATCGTCCGTCACATGGCGAGTTTGGTCGCCGCTCTCATCGGTTTCAGCTTTCGCTTCATGGATAGCCTTTCCGACCATCTTCACCGGATCATCGATACAGCCGACAAGCGCGTCAAAGCTACCCGATAAGCCCGCGGCAGCGAGGGTATCTTTCAGCCCCGAAGCCATTTCAATTCTGTTTTCCGCTTCCGCTTTTGTGACGCCCTCTTTTAACAAGGATGCAGAGAAAGCAGGAACACCCGCGGCGGAACAAGCGGCCACAAGTACCGCGGCATGAGCGACCGCCATTTCAGGTTCAGGCCCTTTAATCGCTGCAATCGCATCAGGGCGCTGCTCTGTAATGGCAGTAATCAGATCAGCCGTGCTCATCGCTTCCGAACCTGGCAAAGTCAACGTGATGTTGTTTTCACCTTCATCGGCGCCGGTATTCGTTTGATTTGGATTTGGCATGTCTTTTTTCTTTCCTGTTTTGAGTTCGGCGATAACGCCCTCTAGACTCCCGAGACGGTGAGCCATACCTTTATCAACGGCAGCTTGACCCACTAGGATCCCGCCTCCGCCAAAATCGTTAATGACCGTGTCACGATCGACGCTCATATTGCGGGCGACACGTTGGACAAACACTTCGGCGAGATCGTCCAAGTGCTTTTGATACGCCGCTCGACCTGTTTCTG
>MDTG01210990.1_pt1 | contig 41354 bp, 39 predicted proteins | sample 811421 | NCBI WGS metagenome assembly MDTG01 (sample SAMN05326645, study PRJNA326480) | marine metagenome | isolation source: seawater | place: Pacific Ocean: South East | collected 2011 | reverse complement strand
CTGCCAAGCCCTGAACCCCTAAACCGACTGGACGATGCCTCATATTGGAGTTTTCAGCTTCCTTAACCGGATAATAGTTACGGTCTATGACGCGGTTTAGATTTTTTGTTACCCGCTTGGTTACATCAAAAAGTTTTTGGTGGTTGAATTTACCACCCTCGACGAACATAGGCAGTGCAATGGAGGCCAGATTACACACTGCGATTTCTTCTTCGGATGTATACTCTAAAATTTCAGTACAGAGGTTAGAGGAGCGAATGGTTCCTAGGTTTTTCTGGTTTGACTTTCTGTTAGCAGCGTCCTTATAGAGCATATAGGGGGTACCTGTTTCTATTTGAGATTCCAATATTTTATCCCAAAGTTCTCTGGCTTGGATTGTTTTTCTTCCCTTACCTTCTTTTTCGTATTGGGTGTATAGTTTTTCAAATTCTTCACCATGACAATCGTACAGGCCTGGACACTCATTGGGACACATTAACGTCCAGTCAGCATTTTGCTCCACCCTTTTCATGAATAAATCAGATATCCACATGGCATAAAACAAATCTCGGGCGCGCATTTCTTCTTTACCGTGGTTTTTCTTCAGTTCCAGGAAATCGAAGATATCGGCATGCCAAGGCTCTACATAAATGGCAAAAGATCCTTTTCTTTTTCCTCCACCTTGATCTACATACCTGGCCGTATCATTAAAAACTCTGAGCATGGGAACGATACCATTTGATGTTCCGTTTGTTCCTGCAATATACGAGCCTGTGGCTCTGATATTGTGTATGGAAAGACCGATTCCACCCGCAGATTGGGAGATCTTGGCAGTCTGTTTTAGGGTGTCATAAATCCCGTCAATACTGTCGTCTTTCATGGTCAACAAAAAGCAGGAAGACATCTGGGGTTTAGGGGTTCCAGAGTTGAATAGGGTAGGAGTAGCATGGGTAAAATAACGCTTGGACATCAATTCATAAGTTTCGAACGCGGCGTCCAAATCGGTGAGGTGAATCCCTATCGATACGCGCATCAACATGTGTTGTGGGCGTTCTACTATTTGACCATTTAATTTTAACAAATAAGAACGTTCCAGTGTTTTAAAACCAAAAAAATCGTATCCGAAATCACGATTATAGATAATGCTGGAGTCAATTTTGTCTGCATTTTTTTCGATAATAGCATATACTTCGTCAGACAGCAATGGCGCCTTTTTCCCTGTTCTTGGATTTACATATCCATAGAGGTCTTTCATCGTAGCCGAGAAGGACTTTTTGGTGTTTTTGTGTAAATTGGATACGGAAATTCTGGCGGCCAGTTTGGCGTAATCGGGGTGTGTGGTAGTCATTGTAGCGGCAATCTCAGCAGCAAGATTATCCAGTTCAGAGGTAGTTACACCATCATAAAGCCCTTCGATTACCCGCATGGCAACACGAACGGGGTCAACCAGTGGGTTTAAAGCATAGTTGAGTTTTCTGATTCGAGCCGTTATCTTATCAAACATTATCGGCTCTTTGCGCCCATCTCTTTTTACTACAAACATAGATCTCTATTTTTTAAACATAAAATTACGATAGGCCACATAGGATCTATCACAATTGATTATTGCGGGTTTGGGGCGAATAATCTACAGACTAAAAGTCTGCATCGGTGGTAAACTCAGTTTCTTCTTTTTCGTTGTTGAGTACTCCTGCTTTTTGATATTCAGAAACACGCTTTTCAAAAAAGTTCGTTTTACCTTGAAGCGAAATCATGTCCATGAAGTCAAATGGGTTGGTCACATTATATTTTTTTCCACAGCCCAATTCAACAAGTAAACGATCTGTTACGAATTCCAGGTATTGCGTCATCAGTTTTGCATTCATTCCTATTAGACTTACAGGTAGGGACTCTGTTACAAATTCGCGCTCGATTCTCAATGCATCGGTGATGATTTCTTCAATTCTTTCTTTTGGCACTTTGTTGACCAAGTGATTGTTGTGGAGGTGAACTGCGAAGTCACAGTGAACTCCTTCATCTCTGGAAATCAACTCGTTGGAAAATGTAAGCCCTGGCATCAAGCCTCTTTTTTTGAGCCAGTAGATGGAACAAAATGCTCCAGAAAAGAAAATTCCTTCTACAGCAGCAAAAGCGATGAGTCGCTCCGCGAAAGAATCTGAGTCTATCCAGCGTAGTGCCCAGTCTGCTTTCTTTTTAATGGCAGGAAAAATCTCAATCGCTTTAAATAATTTATTTTTTTCGGCCTCATCTTTGACATAAGTATCAATCAAAAGAGAGTAGGTTTCAGAATGGATATTTTCCATCATAATTTGGAAACCGTAAAAAAATTTGGCCTCGGAGTATTGAACTTCATTAACAAAATTTTCAGCTAAATTTTCATTTACAATACCATCGGAGGCAGCAAAGAATGCAAGAATGTGTTTAATAAAATATTTTTCATCGTCGGACAGCTTGTTGTTCCAGTCGTTTAAATCTTGATGAAGATCAATTTCTTCTGCGGTCCAAAAACTCGCCTCCATTTTTTTGTACCATTCCCAAATATCGTGGTGTTGAATGGGAAAAATTACAAATCTATTTTCGTTTTCTTGAAGGATTGGTTCTAAGGCTGCCATATTATAATTTTGTTAAGTTTTGTAAAAAAAGTTGAACACAAAGATTCTAAAATGTTATCAAAAATAAAAGACTTACTTTTCCACAAACAGGTCGAGTTTTTAACAAATTTTATTTTTAAGCAGGGGATAATTAATTAGAGCCCGTTTTTAAAGCACTGTAATTCAGCAATATAAAAAGTTATAAATTTGGCTACCCTTGCAAAGACTGACGTTTAGCGATTAATTTCTTTGGCCGCTGATTCTAATTTTGAATACCATTCTTTTCCAAATTTTTTTACCAATGCTTCTTTTACAAATTGGTATACAGGAATCTTTAAACTCTCCCCAAGAACACACGCATCATTACAAATTTTCCACTGGTGGTAGTTGACTGCTTTAAACTCAGAATATTCTTTAACTCTTATGGGGTATAGATGACAAGATATGGGTTTTTTCATATCTATTTTTTTTGCTTTGTAAGCATTTTCGATACCACATTGTGTGCTTCCATTGGGGCCAAAAAGAGCATAAGCACATTCTTTACCATTCACCAGTGGGGTTTCGAATTCCCCATTTTTTTGGTCGATAAACTTACCTTGTTTTTCAATGGCCGCTCTACCTTCATCGTTTAAAAAGGTGTCAATGGCCGCGTAGTTTTTTTCCAAGAATTCAGTCTCATCAACATTCAGTGGGGCTCCAGCGACGCCTTCCACACAACAGGCTCCTTTACATGCACTTAGATTGCAAACAAAATCCTTGGTAATAATATCTTCTGAAACTAATGTGTCGTCAATTTGGAACATACTTTAAGAGAATTATTAATCAGATTTATTTTTTGCTAATTTAGAACATTCTTAAAATAAAATACCTAATGGATCCCTAGTCTAAACATACTCCAAATGGATTTAAAAGAAATATTAATGGCAAGTATAGTACTTTTTGGTGTTATAAATATTATTGGTAGTATTCCAATTATTGTTGCACTCAGAGAAAAAGTAGGGTACATTCTTTACGAAAAAACTGTTTTGGTAGCCGTACTGATAATGCTACCTTTTCTGTTTTTTTAGGAGAGCAGATATTGCACCTTGTAGGGATAGATGTCAATTCTTTTGCCGTAGTCGGTTCTTTTGTGATTTTCTTTTTGGTGTTAGAAAGGATCTTGGGAATTTCCTTGTTTAAAGTGGACGCTACAGAGGGGGCTTCCAAGGTGCTGCTTACTTTTCTATTTATTGTAGGCGCTTGTATCATGAAGCCTTTACTGTCTTTGCGTGCAGAGTAAGATTTGATAAACATTATTGTGGCCATCTTGTTTTATTTGATCATTGTCTATTCAATTCTCAAGTTCTCTTTTAGCTTTGAAAAGCTATTGGGAAAGCAAGGCACAGATATTATAAGGAAAGTATTTGGGATTGTGTTATTGTCCATTGCGGTAAAACTTTCTGCCTCCAATGGTTTAAAAATAGTGGGTTAATCGGGAAAAACTTAAACCGAATTTTGCTAATTTTACTATATGAGAAAATGGATCTTGATTTTAATGGTATTGTCCATGGGCATGCTTGTTTTTAATGCATTACAAGTAAACTGGGAAATGCCCTTATCCGGCGATAGCTCTGTTGCCGTAATTGGAATAATGGCGGCACTTTGCGCCATTTTACTTTTACTACTCTTGTTACTTTCCAAGAAAGTTTCTAAAAAAATAAACCGCTGATTTAGTTTTTTAAACTATCCAACAATTTTTTGGCGCGCTCTACAAATATATCGTCTTGATTTCTGATTTCGTTAAAAACATTTTCACCAAAGAGTTGAAGGCCTAAATAGGACTTGACCGCCTTTAAAGTTTCTGCTTCGCTTATTTCAATTTCAACCTCTTTTTCAATACAATAACTGACGAAAAGTTTGTGCCACGGGAGCATTTCGGTATATTGATCTGCCATCAATTCCTCTTTTTTTAACTCATTGAATCCTCTTCTATTTTTATCCAATTGTTTGAAAATAAAATTATTCATTAAGTTGGAATTCAGAATAAAAGTTTTCCATTTCTCCGTTTCTGTATTAGTATCTGTGATGTAATGATCGGGGGTAATTCCACCGCCTCCATAAACCGTTCTTCCCCCAGGCGTTTTAAACGCTAAACTATCGGAAACGGGAATTTTGTTTGCATCGGCCATTTCCCCGTTATGATAGCGATTCCCAATGTCCTCGAAGTAGGCATCTCGGTCACCGTTGTAAGGTTTTTGAATGGACCGACCGGTAGGCGTAAAATATTTTGATGTGGTGAGGCGGACAGCATCGCCATTACCTAATGGCATTTGTTGTTGTACCAATCCCTTTCCGAAAGTCCTTCTGCCAATGACCCACCCCCTGTCGTTGTCTTGAATGGCTCCCGCTACGATTTCACTTGCCGAGGCCGATTGCTCATTCACCAAGATCACCAGTTTCCCCTCTTGAAAAAAGCCATCACCTTTTGCCAATGATTTTTCTTCTTCCCCCACATTGCTTTGAGTGATCACTATGGTTTGGTCTTTTTTCAAAAAAGCATTAGAAATTTTTTTAGCGGGAAATAAATACCCTCCGGGGTTGTTCCTCAGGTCCAATATCAATTGCTCAATTCCGTCGGATAGTAGTTTTTCCATAGCGGCTTTAAACTCTTGATAGGTCGTTTGGGAAAAGCGATTAATTTTCAAATAGCCGGTATTTTGATCCACTAAATAACGGGCCTCAATACTGGGTAAAGGAACCACGCCACGTTTCATTTCCACTTGTATTATTCGATCTTCTGATCTGCGATACAAGGTCAAATTGACAGGAGTTCCTTGTCTGCCTTTGAGGGTTTTCATTATTTTTTCGCTGGAGTAGTTTTTTTGAAATAATGTGTCTTCATTGGCGATCAATATTCGGTCTCCGGGAAGTAGCCCATTTGCTTCACTGGGACCTCCTTCCAATACCCTGATGATGGCTACACTATCATTGTGCATAAAAAAACTGACCCCAATACCATAGAAATTACCTTGCATATTTTCTGCAATACTTTGTTTTTCCCTAGCGGGGATATAAACGGAATGAGGGTCCAAACGGTTTACGATGTCTTCGATTACTTTCCCGACAAGGCTGTCGGTGTTGATACGTTCTACATAGTCGTTTTCAATATAATTCATCAAAAGATTCAACCTTTTGATAGAGGAGGTACCATTTTGACTTGGCATCAAGGTTTGTTTTTCGCTCCCCAGAAGATATCCGATGCAGATGGAAAGGAAAACGATGGTAAAAAGCACTATTTTTTTTTTCATAGATAAACAACAAATTTTGTATGCTTTACCCTAAGGGCATTTGGGTTAGATCAACTCCAGCTTTTTCTAAAAATTCCAAACCAGAAGTGTCTTTGTAGGCTTTGGAATACACCACTCTTTTAATTCCAGATTGATGGATTAATTTACTGCATTCTCTGCAAGGAGAAAGCGTAATGTATAAGGTGGCGCCAGTGCAAGATTGGGTAGAGGCTGCGACTTTTAAAATGGCATTGGCTTCTGCGTGAAGAACATACCATTTGGTATAGTTTTCCTCATCTTCGCAGGGATTTTCAAATCCAGAGGGTGTTCCATTGTATCCGTCGGAAATAATCATTCGATCTTTGACAATCAAAGCCCCTACTTTTTTTCGTTCGCAATGGGAGAGTTCCCCCCAGGTCTGTGCCATTTTGAGATAGGCCTTGTCGTATTTTTTTTGCTTGTCTGAAGACATGAACGCTAATATAATCTAAAATGGCCAGTTATTGATCGTCATTGAAAGTGCTTGAGATAAAACTATTGCAGCGATGATCCATTCCCATTTGTTGCGTTTTATTTTTAATAGTTCTAAAATCAGTAAATTGAAAAGAAGCACAAATATTACAATCAATACTTGAGCAAATTCAACCCCCAACGCGAATTTTAGAAGGGCCGCAATGGCATCTCCCTCTGAAGCGACTATCTTAAAGTAGCGGCCAAACCCGAAACCGTGAATCAATCCAAAAAATAAGGTCACGAAGTTGACCCCATCTCCGCCGAGCTGTTGGTGTTTTTTTTGAAAAAGAATAGAAAGGCAGGTAATACAAATCGTAACTGGAATCAGAAATTCTACCCATTCTGATTTTATTTTGATCCACTCATAGTGCGATATCAAAAGAGAAAGGGAATGTCCCAAGGTAAAAACACTTACCCAAAGTAATAGTTTACGCCAATTTTTAAAAGCAAAAGGAACCGATAGGGCGACGAGAAAGTAAAAATGATCTAATCCACGAATATTCAACACATGATCGAATCCCAAATAGAAATAAAACCAAAAATTTTCCATGCGCTGCTGTTAACTATTTTTTTTATCCATTATAGCTTCATAAGCCTTCTGAACCTCTCTAAATTTTTCCTCTGCTCCCTTGATCATGGCAGGGTCTTGACCACGAAGTTTGTCTGGATGATATTTTTTCACCATTTTTCTGTAGGCTGTTTTGATTTGATCAACATCAGCGCCGGGGCTTATTTCAAGGATTTTATAGGCGTTGTCCGTATTTTTAATGAACATGGCTTTGATGCTTTCAAAGTCTGGTAAACGCAAGCGCATCCCAGAGGCTATTTCTGAGAGTTTGGTCAATTCAATTTCAGAGACCCTACCATCAGCATTGGCAATACCAAATAAAAAATGTAGAATTTGCAAACGGGTTTCATAGGGCGTTTGCTGGACGAATACCCCGGTCAATTGATCCAAATGCTGGGTTTCATTTTTGATTTGAGTGTTAAAGGTTTTGAATATGGAATCCGCTTTTGCTTTTCCAAACTGGCCGATAAAAAAACTTCTTACAAACTCTAATTCCTTGCGTTCGATTTTTCCATCCGCTTTTATAATCAGCGCAGACAGTGCCAATAGATTCAACTGAAATGCCTCTGGTCTGATGGCATAGGAGTTTGTTTTTATTTGAATACTTCCTTTGGCCAAAAACTCAACAAAGCGCCCTATTAAAAACCCCAAAATAGCCCCTGGAAATCTAAAAACAGAATACCCGATAATGGCGGCCACCCACTTAATCATAATATTTAATTTACTGCCCTTGCAAAGATACGAATGTCGATAAAAGATTATTTAATGCTCTTTAAATAATTAGGGAGTTTTTTATCTTTACAAAAAAAATTATGTATCCATCAGAAATAGTAAAGCCGATGAAAGAGGAGTTGACCAAAATTGGCTTTGAAGAGTTAATGTCGTCAGAATCTGTAGAGGCAGCTTTATCAAAACCCGGAACTGCCTTAGTGGTTGTTAATTCTGTTTGTGGTTGTGCCGCTGCAAATGCCCGTCCTGCTGTAAGAATTTCTCTAGCCCATGAAAAAACTCCAAATCATTTGTTTACCGTTTTTGCAGGGGTAGATCGAGATGCTACGGACACTGCAAGAGCAAAAATGATGCCTTTTCCACCTTCCTCACCCAGTTTGGCGCTATTTAAAGATGGTGAGTTGGTACATATGATTGAAAGGCATCACATTGAGGGCCGGACTGCGCAATTGATCGCAGATAATTTGACCCAAGCTTTTAACGAATTTTGTGATTAAATAACAGTTTTTTAACCCAGCCACCTATTTTCTGCCTATTGTTATTAGAGTATAATTAACCCAGCCGATTGGGTCGGTTATTTTAGATACGGTTCTTTATTGCAACAAAACAATTGTATAAAAGACCGTGCGTTTGGTTTACCTTTTCTTTAAAAAAGCGTTTACTCTTTGTTTAAAATCCTCGGTGCCAAAACAATTTGAAAACATCATTTCCTCCACCTGAAAACCGTTCTTGTAGCCACCGGCTGCATTGATGGCTTTGATTGCATTTTTTATAGCACTGGGGGAATTTTTGATTATTCTTTCGGCCAGGACAACGGCGGATTCCAAAAGGTCTTTAGGCTGGACAACCTGATTGACAAGTCCTAAAAGTAGCGCTTGGTCAGCATTAACCATGTCGCCAGTTAAAATCATTTCCATTGCCTTTCCTTTACCAACCAAATTTGGCAAACGCTGGGTTCCTCCATATCCTGGAATGATTCCCAGGGATACTTCTGGCAATCCCATTTTAGCATTTTTGGAGGCTATCCTGAGGTGACAGGCCATGGCCAATTCTAAACCACCACCAAGGGCATATCCATTAATGGCAGCAATAACGGGTTTCTCCAAGTGCGCAATTTGACCGAACAGAACCCGATTTCCATGGGCAGCCAAGAGGGCAGCTTCCGAAGGTCCAAAATCAGAAAACTCTGCAATATCGGCCCCTGCAACAAAAGCTTTTTCACCACTACCTGTCAGAATAATAACCCTTACCTCTGGGTTGTTTTGAAAATCAATTAATGTGTGGTGTAACGCATCAATTAGATTTTGATTTAGGGCATTTAACTTTTTTTTACGATTGATTTTGATCCAACCGATGTTGTCTTGAATTTCAACCCAAAGTAATTCCTCACCCATTATCAGAGATTTAGTGAAATAATAAAACTTGTCCCATTTTCACTGGTAGTGTATTTGATTGTCCCTCCGATGGAGTCAATAATATTCTTTACAATACCCAAACCCAGTCCCATGCCTTTTGATTTGGTGGTAAATTTGGGCTCAAAGATTTTTGATTGGATCGATTTTGAGATTCCAATTCCATCATCTGAAAAGGTTATTATAACATGATCGGAATTCTTTTTGATACCGACTTGGATTTTTACTTTTTTCTCTTGTTTGGCTGCCTGAAGTGCATTTTGAATAATGTTGGTGGTTATTCTGATCCATTGCGTTTTATCCAATGGAATTAATATTTGATCATCTGAAGTTTTCAACTCAATGTCTGCGCCTTCAAAAATCTCTAATGATCTTCGGGTGATTTCTACTAAATCGGATTTAACTAGCTTTGATTTTGGAAGTGTAGCAAAATCTGAAAAAGCGTTGGCTACATCACTCATGGTGTCAATTTGCTCAAGAAGTATTTGAGAGAAATCATCTATTTTTTTTGTGTTGTCAGGGTCGCCCTCAGAAAATCTATTTTGAAAACTTTGCACAGTCAGTCTCATGGGGGTCAGCGGATTTTTTATTTCATGAGCCACTTGTTTGGCCATTTCTTGCCATGCCTGTTCTCTTTGAGTTCGTGCCAATAAGTCTGCACTTCTTTCCAACTCATCGATCATTTTATTGTAGGAATTGATTAGACTGGCGATGTCCCGTGGGGCATTTTTGAGTTTGATTTTTTCGTTTTCTTTGAGGAGCCCCGTTTGGTCAATTTTTTCGCGAAAGGTTTCCAACGAACGAGATATATATTTAGAAATAAAATACGCCATAATAATCGCCACAACCAGCATCAAAAGATAGATCTGGTACAAGCTTTGCAAAAAAGTATTCAGTTCGTTTTCCGAAAAAGAAACGTCTTCAAAATAGGGGAAAAACAGCACCCCATAAGGCTTATCAAATTCATCCTTTAGAATGCTGTAGGAAGATTGAAATCTTCCGATCTCGTCATTGTTTTCCTCTAAAACCCTTCGGTCAGATTTCTCTAAAATAGCACTCAAAAAGCCCGCTTTAAGCGAATAGTTGTTTGCAATAACTTTTAACGGAAGGAATGAGGTAAAAAGTGGTTTCCCCTCTAAGTTAAAAACAGAATAGTTCACTTTGTGAATTTTGATCACAGCAGTAAATTCCTCCTTATGAAGCGACCAAATACTGTCATTTTTTCCCAACAGGTCGTTCTTCTTGACCAAATAATCAATTTGTTTTCTCAATTGATTTTCTTTCCGGTTCAACCGAAAGTTATTGTAATCTATAGATTCGTTTTGATATTGAAAATAGGTTGCTGCAAGGATTAAAAGACAGGCCAAAAAAACCAAAATTATCATGGAGATAAAGATTTGGGTTCTCAGTGAAATTCTTCTTAAAAAACTAATCATTTTTGATAGAAGATTTCTCTCTTAACCGTTTGTACAACTTAATTGCCAGCATCAAAAAAGCAATAAGTCCAAAACTTCCTATCACCATAAAAACCCAGTGAATAGCACTTTTTACAATCGCTAAAAAAACGATTGCAAACAAAAACAGGGTGGCCCCTTCATTCCAAATACGCATAAAATTGGAAGAATACTTGATCTGGTTTTTTTGTAATGCCAAGAAAATTTGATGGGTTTTTAGGTGGTAGGCAAATAGTAAAAATAGGAATCCGAGCTTGACCAACATCCAAGACTGGGAAAGTAATTCGGGCATTAATATCAAAAGCAATGTTGCAGAAATGCTTGCTAAAATAGCAGAGGGCCAGGTAATTATATACCACAATCTGCGCTCCATCACCTTTAATTGTTCCTCTAAAATTTCTTTATCAGGAGATTTTTTTTTGGATGCCTCAATGTGATAAATAAACAGTCGAGGTTCATAAAACAAACCGGCAAACCATGTAATGACAAATATTAAATGTAATGATTTGATGTAATTGTAATATTCCATTCGCCAGATACTATTTTAATCAATGGTTTGGAAAAAAAATAATACCACAAATTACAAAAACTTAAACAAATGAAAGTCTTGATTCGCATGGGAAAATTAAGAACTTAAATACTTCTTAAGTTCATAAATCAAAAACCCTCCAGTAACAATAGCCGCTAATAATTCTGCAATGGGAAAAGCTATCCACACCCCATCGGTCCCCAAAAATCTAGGTAAAATATAGAGTAATGGTATAAAGAAAAATCCTTGACGGGTCAGGGTAAGAAGTAAAGCTGGTCGGGCTTTACCAATGGCTTGGTAGTAGGCTGCCCCTATGAGTTGAATGCCCACAATTGGCGTTGCCGCAAACACCCACCTCATGGCTGCAGGCGTCTTTTGCAACACCAATGGCTCACTAGTAAAAATAGTTCCAATAGAATTTGAAAAGGCATAAATCATTATAAACACTAATGTTGCCAAGCCAGAGGAATAAAGCACTGCAGTTTTTATGACCTGCTCTACCCTTTTTTTGTTTTTAGCTCCGTAGTTGTAGCCAGTAATGGGTATAAAACCCTGTGTAATGCCCAATATTGGGAATAAGGAAAACATCAAAAGCCTGCTGATTATGGCATAGACGGCTACTGCCGATTCACCATCCAGACGGTAAAGTAAATTGTTTACCAGCAGTACTGATATGCTGACCACAGCCTGGCGGGCTAGGGTTACCGATCCCAATGCACCGATTTCTTTGGTGATGCTCCAATCAATTTTAAAATCACTTAGCAATGGTTTTAATTCAGCGTTTCTAGAAGTAAAAAAGTAGAGAATGTAAATGCCGCAAACACCATAGGAGAGTGTGGTAGCCCATGCTGCGCCATACATTCCAAAATTGAAAATATAAATTAGAACATAGTCCAGAACCAAGTTGGAAATGGAGGGGAGCATCATTGCATACATGGCATACTTGGGTTTTCCTACTGCACGAATGACATTGTTACCCATCATACAAAACCCGAGAATGGGAACACCATAAAGGACGATGGTGTAGTATATTTTGGCGGGTTCAAATAGCCCACCTTTACCACCAAACGTCGGGATAACAATGTCCATAAAAAGTAAACCTACTAATGCAAAACTTACAGTTAGGGAAAAGTTAAGTACAATTTGGTTGCCAAAAGTTTTTGTCGCTTTGGCGTAATTATCTTCTCCTAACGCTCTGGAAATAATGGACCCTCCACCCAGACCAATGGCCATTCCCAGCGCTGCAATAAAAAAAGAAACAGGTAAAACAACGTTGATGGCGGCGATAGCATTAGCGCCAATCCACTGTCCTACAAAAATCGTGTCTATCAACACATTTAGGGACATTACCAAAATACCTATAGCGGCAGGTACTGCCTGTTTTATGAGAAGTTGGGGGATGGGTTGGGTGCCAAAGGTAGCAGATCCATTTTTCATCCAGTGGAAGCCATTTCAGCTTTTGCCCACTGGTCAATCCAGCGGCTCATAACGTTTACCCAGTCTGTTCTTGTGTTGATACAAGGAACCACATGTAGTTCTTCACCTCCTTTTTCCTCAAAATCCTCTACGGCCTCCATCCCAATCTCCTCTAATGTTTCTAAACAATCAGAGACAAATGCAGGGGTAACGACGGCCATTTTTTTAGTCCCTTTTTTTGCAAAACGAGCGACGGTTTGATCCGTGTAGGGTTGGAGCCATGGATCAGCGCCCAGCCGCGATTGAAAGCTAGTGGAAAAATGATTTTCCTTTAACCCTAAGTATTCGGCTACCTGTCGGGTGGTTTCATAACACTGGTGACGGTAACAATATTGATGCGCTTTTGACGCGGTCTGACAACAACTTTTGTCGATTTTACAATGCGACTTGGTGACATCAGACTTGCGAATGTGCCGTTCGGGGATCCCATGATAAGAGAATAATAAGTGTTCCCAGTCCTTGTCACTCAGATATTCTTGGATGCTTTCGGAAAGGACTCTAACATAGTCAGGATGATTGTAAAAGGGAGGAAGAAAAGTAAATTCTAAATCGGGGTATTTTTCGTCTCTTATGTTTTCCGCCATCACCAATATAGTTTCTGTGGTAGCCATTGCAAACTGAGGATATAGTGGGATCAACATGATATCGTTTACTCCCTGGTCCACCAGCTCCTTTATGCCTTGTTCTATTGAGGGTGTTCCGTATCGCATGGCCAAACCAATGGGGACCGAAACTTTTTTTTGGACAGCTTCTTGAAGCCGTTGGGACAAAACAATAAGAGGTGACCCTTCTTTCCACCAAATCTTTTTGTAGGCCTTTGCGGATTTCTTGGGGCGCGTGTTTAAAATGATTCCTTTGACCAAAAAAGTTCTTAAGGGTTTGGCGAGATCAATTACACGCTCATCCATGAGAAATTCACCTAAATATTTTTTTACGTCTTTTGTGTTTGGGCTTTCAGGAGAGCCCAAATTGATTAATAACGCACCTTTCATCTGATTTTTTTTTACGAAGATACTGACATTAAATATTTTTTGGGAGTAGTCCCAAACTTCTTTTTGAAGGCTGCAATAAAATGACTCGAGGTACTGTACCCCAATTTTAAACTGATTTCGTTGATGTTGTATTGTTTTGAATTGAGCATGTTTCGTGCCTCATTCATCTTGTGGTCCAATAAATACCCATAGACGGTGTCTCCATAAATTTGTTTGAATCCTTCTTTGAGCTTTTTAATATTCAATCCAATTTCAGCAGAAAGCACTTGGAGGGTAGGGGGTTCTGTCATCTGACTTAATATAATCTCTTTGGCTTTTCTGATTTTCCTTACATTTTCCTCATCGACCAAAAAGGGACATTGTTCTACATCAGCGTCTTCACTCTTGTTAAATAACAAACAGAGGAGTTCATAAACTTTTCCCTTAAAGTACAATCCGCGGATACTCTCATGGACCTTAGTTTCCATAATTTGGCTAAGCACCACGCTCATGGCTGGACTTACGGGTTTGGTATCATAATATTTTTTGGTGTTGTTTTCGGGACTTAGGAAATGGATGTGGTCCGCATCTTCGGAAAACAAACTGTGAAATCTTTTTATAGAAATGACCAAGCTCACCACAGCCGAATCAGGGGTTAAATTTAGATCGATGGGCAGGGCTTTTTGAGGGTTGTACAGTAAAATCACTTTTTTAGACATCAAGGACAATTGATAACTACCACTATTGAACTCAAATGTGCCACTTCCCCTTAAGCAAAAATGAAACTGTATAAACTCTTCGCTAACCTCTTTTTCATGCTTTTGTATGGTGTTTCGCTCATTGGTGTATTTAAGCAGATAAAAACCATTCTCAATTACTGTTTGATCCATTGTACTTTTATCGTTGTTTTTATAAAAACGTTATTTAGAATAATTCTAATTAAATCTTCTATTGTCTGTTCAAAATTATTATATTTATTAGTATTAAAAAAAAATCTATTAAAAAACCTTCTTGGTTATTAATAGTTCTCTTAGCGTTGTTTTTTAAAACTTCCTGTTTATAATTTTGCTTTTAGAATTTAGACTAGACTTTTGAGAAATATTACTTATTACTGTGTAGTAGGTTTAAGCTATAAAAATGCTGACCTGAGCGTTCGTGGCCTTTTTAGTCTTAACAAAACTAAAACCGACCAGTTGCTTTTGCGCGCCAAAGCCGATGGGGTTGAGGAGTTAATGGTGATTTCCACCTGTAATCGAACTGAGCTCATGGGCAGGGTTGAAAATCCTGAGATTTTAATAAATTACCTCTGCACATTCTCTGGTGGAGACCCCGCACTTTTTAGCGACAAAGGCTATGTGCTCACCAACAATTCCGCCCTTCATCATGTATTCCGCGTTGGTTGTGGTTTGGAGAGTCAAATCTTGGGGGATTTTGAAATCATAGGCCAACTCAAAAAGAGCTTTCAGAACTCTAAAAAACATCAAATGGTCAATGGATTTTCTGAGCGTTTGGTCAATGCGGTGATCCAGTCGAGTAAGCGAATCAAAACAGAAACAAAATTATCCTCAGGCGCCACTTCCGTCTCATTTGCTTCTGTTAATTACATTTTAAATAAGGTCAAAGAAGTTTCAAATAAAAATATTTTACTGTTCGGTACCGGAAAAATTGGGAGAAATACTTGTGAAAACCTGATCAAACACACCCAAAATGATCATATCGTTCTCGTGAACCGATCCGAGGAAAGTGCGAAAAAAGTAGCTGGGAAATTTAACCTGGTGGTAAAAAACATAAAAGAATTAAAATCAGAAATCGCCCATGCTGATATTATGATCGTAGCAACCGGTGCTCTGGACATTATCGTCGATTATACTTTGGTTCCCAATAACAAACCATTGCTGATTTTAGATTTATCCGTTCCCTCCAATGTTGATCCAAAACTCAATGAATTGGATAATATTACCTTGGTTAACTTAGACGAACTGTCTCAGCTGACCAACATCACACTCAAACAAAGAAAACAATTTATACCTCAAGCAAACGATATTCTTATAGAAGTCGAAGCCGATTTTTTACAGTGGTTTGATCATCGAAAATTTGCTCCGATGCTCAAAGCCCTTAAGAAAAAATTACTCAATGGTCAACAAAAGGAATTGGGTAATCCACAACAGTTTTCTCAGGTGGTCAATAGACTCACTGGAAAAGTGGCGTGCTTTTTAAAAGAAAACCCTGCCAAAGTGGATCAGACCATGGCACTTTTGCAAGACGTTTATCAATTGGATTCTGAATTAAATGATTAATCCCCCTTTTAGAATAGGGACCCGTGATAGTCAATTGGCCCTTTGGCAAGCCCGCCAAGTCGAGTCAATGTTAAAAAAGCTCGGTCACAACACCGAGGTAATCCCTACCAAAAGTGAGGGAGATCTGAATCTAAATCAACCCATTTACAGTTTGGGTATACAAGGGGTTTTTACCAAAGCTTTAGATATTTCACTATTAGACAACCAGATTCATTTGGCCGTCCACAGCCTTAAAGATGTGCCCACCCAACTCGCCGAGGGGCTGGTTTTGGCTGCTGTTTTGGAACGGGGTAGTGCCCAAGATGTTTTGATTATCAAAGATCAAAAGGATTTTGACCAAACCGCTACAATTGCTACCAGTAGTCTGCGGAGAAAAGCACAATGGTTAAATCGTTTTCCAAATCACCGATTGGTAGACATCAGAGGAAATGTTCAAACACGTATTAAAAAATTAAGCGCAAGTGATTGGCACGGCGCTATTTTTGCGAAAGCTGGGTTGCAGCGTACAGGCCTATTGGGATCGGCTTATCGGGAACTGGATTGGATGATTCCTGCTCCCGCACAAGGCACGATAGGCGTAGTATGTAGAGCTGAAGACGATCTCCTTATCAAACAATTACAGAAAATTAATCACTATCCGACTGAGATTTGTGTCACCGTTGAAAGAACGCTTCTGAGGACATTGGAGGGTGGGTGTTCGATACCCATTGGCGCACATGCTGTCATAAATAAAAATACAATAAAGCTCAAGTCAGGGGTATTTTCATTAGATGGTCAGGCGGCTGTTACTGCTGTGAAGGAAGGTGAGTTGAACGAATACGCTGCCTTGGCCCAACATATTGCTGAGGAGTTATTGACTGCCGGAGGAGACAAAATTTTGGAAACCATCAGGAACCAATAGAAATGAGATTACTCGCTACAAAACGAATGTCCGCAGCTTTTAAAGCACGTTTGCTATCGCATCAATTCAGTTTGGTGGAACAAACATTTATCGATATTATTCCCATTAAAAACCCCACTGTCGACACTATTTGTGACAATGTCATTTTTACCAGTAAGAACGCAGTAAAAATAGTCTTGTCGATCCCGCGTATTTTAAAAATGATCAAAGACAAAACCATTTATTGCGTGGGTGAAAAGACAGCTTTGCTTTTGTCTAAAAATGATCAAAAAGTGACTAAAATGACTCATAATTCGTCAGAATTAGCTCATTTTTTATCAAATAACTTCAAAAATGAAGCATTTTCGTATTTTTGCGGAAAGCTGAGAACTCCAGATTTAGAAAAAATTCTACCCCAAAACAATAATTCTGTAGAGGCTGTTGAACTTTATGAGACCCGATTGAGAGGTAAAAGAGTAAAGGGTCATTTTGACGGAGTGCTTTTTTTTAGCCCCAGTGGGGTGAGGGGTTATGCACTGGATAACAGTTTTGAGAATACACAAAGCTTTTGTATTGGTCCTTCAACCGCCAAAGAAGTGGCACTTCACACTCCAAAATTTACTGTGGCGAAAACACCTTCGGAATCTCAACTACTACTATCCATAAAAAATTATTATATCCTACATGAAGAATGATCTATTACTAAAAGCTCTTAAAGGGGAAACTGTTGACCGTCCTCCAGTTTGGATGATGCGTCAGGCCGGTCGCTATCTCCCTGATTTTATCAAATTAAAAGATAAATACGATTTCTTTACGCGTTGTCAAACACCCGAATTAGCTATGGAAATCACCTTAATGCCGATTGATCAAATCGGGGTTGATGCCGCCATTATTTTCAGTGATATTTTGGTGGTGTTGCAAGCAATGGATATCAAGGTAGAAATGCGAGATGGAATTGGTCCCTACCTACCAGAGCCCATTCGGGATCAGGGGGCTTTGGAAAAAGTAATATTGCCTGACGTAGAGGAACGCTTGGGCTATGTTTTTGAAACAATCAAAATTACTAAATACGAGCTCAACAATAGGGTACCTCTTATTGGGTTTGCTGGAGCACCATGGACCATGTTGTGTTATGCTGTTCAGGGTCAGGGGTCAAAAAATTTTGATAAAGCAAAAAGTTTTTGTTTCCAAGAACCAGAAATGGCCAAAGAGTTATTACAAAAAATTACCACAACCACCATTGCTTACCTGAGGGAGAAGGTAAAAGCAGGGGCAGATGTTATTCAACTATTTGACTCCTGGGGGGGCATACTATCACCCGCAGATTATCAGGAATTTTCATGGCCCTACATCCAACAAATAATTGATGCGATCAGCGGAAGTGTTCCCGTTATTGTATTTGGAAAAGGTTGCTGGTTTGCATTACAAGAAATGAGTAAGTCGGGGGCTGCCGCTTTAGGAATTGATTGGAATTGTACTGCAAAAAATGCACGCTACCTGTCCGGAGGACAAGTCACCCTACAAGGTAATTTTGATCCCTCTCGGTTACTGTCTCCAATACCTCAAATCAAAACCCAAGTAAAGCAAATGATTAATGCCTTTGGCAAAGACCGTTATATTGTAAATTTAGGTCACGGTATTTTACCTAATATTCCTGTGGACCACGCCAAGGCTTTTGTGGATGCTGTAAAAGAATTTCAATCATGATCCATATATTATCATACCCTCAGAATATCGAATACTGATGAGTATTCCCCTTAACGCAACCAAAATTGGTTTTTCAATGAAAACAAAATTTAACCATTACGTTAAAAATCTTCAGGACAGCATAACTCAAAAGTTAGCTGATCTGGACGGGGAAGCCCATTTTAAGGAAGATTTATGGGAGCGTTCTAGTGGGGGTGGTGGCTGCACCAGAATAATAGAAAATGGGGGTATTTTTGAAAAAGGAGGGGTAAACACTTCGGCCGTACACGGCACATTACCAGAGCAAATGAAAGCCTATTTTAATGTCAAATCTGGAAACTTCTTTGCGTGCGGTCTCAGTCTGGTACTTCACCCTAAAAATCCATTTATCCCCACGGTCCATGCAAATTGGAGGTATTTTGAGCTTTACGATGATGCGGGTAAATTAAAAGATCAATGGTTTGGAGGTGGGCTTGATCTGACCCCCTATTACCTCTTTGAAGAGGACGTGCGCCACTTTCATCATTGCTGTAAAAATGCATGTGATGCCCACGATAAAGAATTGTATCCCCTATACAAAAAAAAATGTGATGAATATTTTTGGAACGGTCATCGAGAAGAGGCAAGAGGGGTGGGAGGCTTATTTTTTGATTACCTAAGGCCCAACTCTATACATTCAGCCCAAAATTGGTATGATTTTGTAACGGAAGTTGGAGACAGTTTTTTGGACGCCTATGTGCCCATAGTGGAGCGGAGAAAATCAATGAAATACAGCGCCAGCCAAAGAAAATGGCAAGAGATACGGAGAGGGAGATATGTTGAATTCAATCTCTTGCACGATAAAGGAACCCTATTTGGGTTAAAAACCAATGGTAGGATTGAAAGTATTTTAATGAGTTTACCCTCACACGTTCAGTGGGAATACGACCACCAGCCCCAAGAAGACAGCAAGGAAGAAGAATTACTGAACGTACTCAGAAAACCTCGGCCGTGGGCATAAATGATAACTAAAAATGATTTGATAGATGTATCCCAATAATAGAAACAGAAGACTGAGAAAAAGTCCAGCCATTCGTGATTTGGTTCGGGAGAATGATTTGACCACCAACGATTTGATGTTGCCCATTTTTATTGCTGAAGGACGTCAAATAAAAGAGTTGATACCCTCAATGCCAGGCTGCTATCGACTGAGTTTGGATTTGCTGCTTAAAGAATTAAAGTCGGTTTCATATTTGGGGATCAAAGCCCTATTGTTATTTGTCAAAGTTGATGATGCGCTCAAAGACAACAAGGGGACTGCGGCAATAGATCCTGATGGTTTAGTTCAACGGGCTGTAAAAACCATAAAAGACGCTTTTCCAGATCTGTTGATCATGACTGATGTTGCTTTAGACCCCTATTCTTACCATGGCCACGACGGAATTGTTGAAGAGGGAAATATTCTAAACGACCCAACCGTTGAGGTGTTATCTCAAATGGCTTTGAGTCATGCCGAGGCAGGAGCTGATTTTGTAGCTCCCAGCGATATGATGGATGGAAGAATTTTAAAAATCAGAACCGTTTTAGAAGAGGCTGGATTTGTAAACACGGGGATTATGAGCTACAGTGCAAAATATGCATCTGGTTTTTATGGACCGTTTAGGGATGCACTGGATTCTGCTCCTGGATTTGGTGACAAAAAGACATACCAGATGGATACTGCCAATCGGTTAGAGGCCGTCACTGAGGTTTTGGCAGACATTGAAGAAGGTGCAGATATAATAATGGTTAAACCAGGGATGGCTTACTTGGACGTCATCAGAGAAATTAGAGAAAATGTTCAGGTACCTGTAGCCGCTTATCAAGTCAGTGGGGAGTATGCTATGCTAAAAGCTGCAGCAGAAAAAGGGTGGTTGGATCACGATACTGTTATGATGGAGCAATTGCTTGCCTTTAAAAGAGCTGGAGCGAATTTTATTGCCACTTACCACGCCAAAGAAGCTGCAAAATTAATCGGTTAAAAAGGAGCGTTAGCTTAAACAAAGTGTATTTAAATCACTTTTGTTTATTTTTACTATATTTCAAATTCTTTATAATTCAACTGTATGGAGATAGGTTATTTTGAAAGCGATATTGGGGTTTTATCTAAATCAACCTATAATTAGGAGGTTATAAGTATTAGTTTTGTAGATGAAATCAAAAAAACTTCTTCGCCCCCTTCCCCTGTTTTGCAAAAAGCCCTTAAACAAATTGAAGAGTATTTTAAAGGAAAGAGGTTCGATTTTGATTTTCCATATCGGTGGGTTGGAACAGATTTCCAGGTAAAAATTTGGAAGCTGGTTTTCCGTATTCCTTATGGCACCTCCTTGGCATATGTCAAAGTAGCCCAAGCCTATGGCTACGCAAAAATGTTCAGGGCTGTAGCAGCTGCCCTAGCAATGAATCCCCTGATTATTCTGATTCCTTGTCAAAGGGGAATGGGAGGTGATGGCTCTCTCTTTGGTTATTCCGCAGGAATTGACAAGAAGCGACAACTTTTGGAACTCGAAGGTTTTCCTAAGAAAATAGCCGTACTTTAGTTACTAATAATGAAGAATTTTTTACTCCGTTCAGGTATTGTATTGTGCGTACTCTTTTCGCTCTTGTACATCTCCAAATACAGTTACTTGTTGAAGGGAATCCAAACCATTTACCTTTCGGGGCATACCACTGCCTTTTTGGAGGACTACAAGCGTTTTTCTAACGACACCGTAAACACTTCGAATACTACACAACCGTGGCCATTTCATAAAAGTTACAATGAGTACTCAACCCACGAGGACTTGGAGGACTATCATAAAAACCAAAGGACAGTGGCTTACCTGATCATAAAAAATGACAGCATCCTTTATGAAAAATATTACAATGGTTTTGATAAAGACGCCAAAAGTAATTCCTTTTCAGTCGTAAAAAGTATGGTTACCGCCATGTTGGGAATTGCACTAAAAGAGGGAACCATCAAGAGTTTGGATCAGAAAGTAGTTAAGTTTATTCCTGAACTAAAAGGACTCTATGCCAGCAGCGTCACTGTGGGCGACCTCTCCAGTATGGCTTCTGGTCAAAAATGGGGTGAGGCCTATTATAACCCATTTTCTGTTACCTCAGCAGCCTATTTTGTAAACAGCTTAGTCACCTTGATTTTGAATCAACCCATCCACGACAAACCGGGGGAGATATTCAATTACCAAAGTGGAACCACGCAGTTGTTGGGCATTGTTATTAAAAGGGCAACAGGGATAAAGTTAAGCGAATACCTCAGTGAAAAACTTTGGAAACCCATGGGAGCTGAGCACCCTGCACTATGGCAGTTGGACAGTGACGAAAGTGGTATGGAAAAAGCTTTTTGTTGCCTTGCAAGTAATGCGCGGGACTTTGCTCGTTTTGGGAAACTTTTTAAAAACAATGGGCAGTGGGATGGACAACAACTGTTGGATTCAAGTTTTGTAGCCCTTACCCTAAAGCCAAGATTTCAGGAGAGTCCAGAGTATGGCTATGGTTGGTGGTTAGATAATTACAAGGACAGGAAAGTATACATGATGCGTGGGCACCTGGGGCAGTATGTTCTGGTGGTTCCCGAGGAAGATTTGATAGTGGTTCGCCTGGGCCACCTCAAAGACAAAAAAAGCACACTTAGCGGCAAAAGTACCGGCGGGGGCACATTTACAAATGACATTTATGTTTACCTTGATGCAGGATTGGAAATGATTAAAAATGTTACAAAAAATTGATCTCACAAAATTTTTGTTTCTGGACGTAGAAACTGTCCCAGAAAAGGAAAATTTTGATTTACTTTCCACTGAAGAAAAAGATTTTTTTGCTTCCAAAACACAATACGAGAGAAAGGAAGATCAAAGCCCTGCATCCTTTTATGAAAGGGCAGGTATATGGGCTAAATTCGGAAAAATAATTTGTATTTCTGTAGGGTTTTTTAAAGTTCTAAAAACGGATCGTGAGTTTAGAATCAAAAGTTTTTCCGGTACCGAAGCAACCCTTTTAAGTGATTTTAAATCTCTTTTGGAAACACACTTTAGTAAAGCCGCTCACCTCCTCTGTGGCCACAATGGAAAAGAATTTGACTTCCCTTATATCGCACGAAGGATGATAATTAATAGAATTGATTTGCCTTCTAAATTAAATTTTTTTAATAAAAAACCATGGGAGGTACCCCATTTGGATGCCCTTCACTTGTGGCGTTTTGGGGATTATAAAAACTATACCTCCCTGCCTCTTTTGGCGCATGTTCTAGGGATACCCAGCCAAAAGGATGACATCGATGGCAGTAGGGTTGCCCATTTATATTATCAGGAAAAGGATATTGAAAGGATTGTAACTTATTGCGAAAAAGATGTAATTACCGTCGCTAAAGTGGTCCTGCGATTGCGAAATGAACCACTGCTGGAACAACATGAATTAACGTGTTAATGAAAGACCAGAAAACATTATTAGAGGTATCGGATTTATTTTTGTCATCAAAGGAACGACTGCTTTTAAATGGGATTTCTTTTAGGGTTAAGACCCGAGAAATTGTTGCCATAGTTGGAGAGTCCGGTAGTGGGAAGTCTTTGACAGCACTTTCAGTAGCGGGACTTTTGTTTAATGCACCCTTATCCCAAAGCTGTGAGAAAATGCAGCTGGGGAAAAGCAACCTCCTCAGTTTGAATAAAAAAGACTGGCAAGCACTAAGGGGCAAACATTTGGGGATGATTTTTCAAGAACCCCAATCAAGTTTGAACCCCAGTATGAGGTGCGGTCCCCAAGTATTGGAACGATTAAAAAATAACCAACTGGGCGATAAAAAGTCCTACCGAGCTCAAGTGCTTTCTGCTTTTGAACAAGTTCAATTGCCACAGGCAGAAAGGATTTTTAAGGCCTATCCACATGAACTTAGCGGGGGACAGAAACAGCGGGTAATGATTGCCATGGCTCTGATTGGAAAGCCCGATTTGTTGCTTGCCGATGAGCCCACCACCGCCTTGGATGTAACCGTCCAAAAAGAGATACTGACATTGATAAAAGCGCTTCAAAGCACAAGCAAGATGAGTATTTTATTTATCTCCCACAATCTGAGTTTGGTGGCGCAGTTTGCAAACCGTGTATTGGTTATGCGGGAAGGAAAAATTGTGGAAAGTGGTTCTGTAAAAGAAATTTTTGATTCCCCAAAAGAGGATTATACAAAGGGTTTACTTTTTGCGCGCCCCCAACCAGATCAACGATACAGGCGTTTGCCTACTGTCGCCGACTTTTCAAAAAAGGAAAAAGATTTCCCCGTTGTTTCTAAAACAACTCGAATCAAAAATCACAAAAAATTATATGCCCAAAAACCCTTGTTGGAAGTCAAAGGCTTGACCAAGGAATATCCCCTGACAAAGTATTGGTTCAAGGAACAGAAAACCCTCAAAGCCGCCAATGAGGTGAGTTTTGATCTCTTTCCTGGAGAGACTTTAGGTTTAGTTGGAGAATCGGGTTGCGGAAAATCTACCATCAGCAGAACGCTGGTGCGTTTGGATAAGCCAACAGCGGGAGAAATTCTATATAAAGGACAACGAATAGACGGGCTTACTACAGAGGAATTAAGAGCATTGAGAAAAGACATCCAATTGGTTTTTCAAGATCCTTTCGCAGCGCTACACCCATTAAAAAAAATTGGCGATGCCATCGCTGAGCCAAGTTATGTCCATGGCTTGATTGATGGAAAGGAAGCCGGAAAAGAAAGGGCCTTTGAATTGTTGGAGCAAGTGGGCTTGGGGCCAGCGTATTTCCATAGCTTCCCCCATCAGTTGTCTGGAGGTCAAAGACAAAGAGTGGTCATTGCCCGTTCACTCGCCACTGACCCTAAACTTTTGGTGCTGGATGAATCGGTCGCTGCATTGGACATTTCAGTTCAAGCCCAAGTACTCAATTTACTCAACGATCTAAAAGATAAATTACAGCTGTCTTTCCTCTTCATCTCCCATGATCTGAATGTAGTAAAATATATGTCGGATAGGATTTTGGTCATGGAACAGGGCAGTTTGGTTGAAGAGGGTGAAGCAGATGAATTGTATTTCAATCCCCAGCAGCCTTATACTCAGAAATTGATTGCCTCCATACCAAAGGTTTAGAACATAACACCCCCACACGCAAGTAGAAGTATTTTTTGGTAATACAATCTAACGATTATTGAATGGATTTTCGAACCAAAATAGCCCCAGACCCGAACTGTTTTGTCCATAGTTTTCCTCTGTGGTGACAACATCAAGATCCCCATCTCTATCGACATCTAAAAGTTCTATTCGGTCATATTTATAGCCTATGGGTCCACTGATGTTGTGCCATTCCCAAACTACATCCATAGGGGTCTTGGGATAGGACAACCAGTATACCCCAGATCTATTTTCATCCCTTTGGGTGTTGCTACTGTGAACCAAGTCAATTTTCCCATCACCATTAATATCTCCTGCTTTTACCGCTTTGGCCCTACCGGTTTTAGCAGGAATGTCTATGGAGTAACTTTCCCATTTCATCCCCGTGGTGTCAAGCCTGCGCATGTACATTATTTCTTGGTCAGTGTATTGAGTCACTATGGCGTCCTCCAATCCGTCTTTATCCAAATCAGCCAAATCCATAAACATAACTTCCTTTCCCCCTGCGCCGATATAATGATTTTTCCATTTCTGATCCACCTTGTTCCCCTTTCCCGGGTTTTCCAACCAGCGCACACTATTAGTTTTTCCGGCCATTCGATCGGAGGTTACGATATCAAGATCTCCGTCATGATCCATATCACTGGAGATTAAGGACATCACCCAGGTGGCATTGCTTATTGTATTCCAAGTCCATTGACCTAATTCACGAGGATTTTTTGGCGCTTTAAACCATCCAATTTCAGCCCCTTTATTTTTTGCTCCCACAACGAAATCTATCCCGTGTAAACTGTCGATTTTAATGGGAATACCAAACATCCATTGCATCAATCCAACTGAATTTGGGAGTACCTGACTTTCCCATTGCTTGATATCCATCAAGTTGGAGGGATCCGTCGGGGACCAGTTGATGTATATTTTTTTAGTTTCCCCCTCAGTGATGGTAATCACATCCGTGGCGCCATCGTTATCCAAGTCAGCAAAAAAAGCATCTTCAACATCTGGGGTCTTTCCAACGATAAGGGCAGGCCAGAGTTCCTTGACGTTCCGTTTACCTGGGTGGAGGTAAATCTTTGTATACCCTTCTTCCTCCCAGCCTGTTGCGATGTCTGGAAGATTGTCTCCATTTATATCTGCAATCCGAACACCATCGGCTCCGCTGCAGCAGGAGTCTATTATATGTCTTTTCCAAATCCTATTTTGTGCTTTTAGTGGCACTACAAAGACCATCATAAAAATGATTGCAATATTTCCTAAAATGATTTTCAAATTCAGATTTTGATTGTTTCCAATTGTAATGGTAATATAAGGCGTTTTAAAATAGATTAGAATTTACTTAAAAAAATACCTTCACTCAAACTCCCAGTTTAGGGGGCAGGATTTGGAATTTCCTCATGGATGACTTCAATGGCTTCAAGGATATCAGCAGATAGCCTCACCCGGTGGGAGGCGATATTTTCTTTAAGCTGCTCTAGGGTAGTAGCGCCAATGATATTGGAGGTAACAAAAGAGCGGTCATTGACAAATGCGAGCGATAAATGTGTAAGGGAAAGTCCTATCTCCTCTGCCAATTGAGCATAGCGTTCAGTGGCTTCAAAAGATGTTTTTCCACTGTAACGCGCCAGCCTTTCAAAAAGCGCCAGACGGCTATTGGGGGGTAATTTTCCGTGGCGATATTTTCCTGAAAGTACACCAAAACCCAGGGGTGAGTAGGGTAAAAGGCCTACATTTTCCCGATGGCATATCTCTGCGCTGCCCCCTTCAAAAAGTCGGTTGAGAAGGGAGTAGGGATTTTGAACAGTGATTATTTTGGTCGCGGGGGTTTTTGCTGCCTGGAGGAACCGCATTACCCCCCAAGGATTTTCGTTAGAAAGTCCTATGAATCTTATTTTTCCCGCTTTTATATGTTCTTCTAAGGCCTCGAGTATCGCTTCAAAGTTTTCCTCCCAGGGATCATCGGCTTCGTGCTTGTATCCTCTTTTTCCAAAAAAATTCGTTTTACGTTCAGGCCAGTGCAACTGATACAGATCGATGTAATCAGTTTGAAGTCTTTTAAGGCTATTGTTAACGGCCTCTTCGATATGATCTTTTTTGAAGCTGATATTTTTACGGATGTGCTTGGTGTAGTCACCTGGGCCTGCAGCTTTTGAGGCAAGAATTATTTTATCACGGCAGCTATTTTTTTTAAACCAGCTCCCCATTATGGATTCGGTATCGCCTTGGGTATTTTTGTTTGCGGGGACGGGGTAAAGCTCAGCGGTATCAAAAAAATTGACCCCTTGGTCCAGTGCATAATCCATCTGTTGGTGCCCTTCTGCTTCGGTATTTTGATTCCCATAGGTCATAGTCCCAAGACATATTTTACTGACTTTTATGTCTGTGTTGGGTAATAAATTATAATCCATTGCTAATCTAAAGTATTGATGATTTGTGAGATTTCATCTAACTGTGGACTTAGCACCACTTCAATTCTTCTGTTTGCAGCCCGCCCCGATCGGGTTGAATTAGGTGCTATGGGGAGGTACTCGCCTCTGCCGGCCGCAGTAAGGTTTTGAGGAATTATGTCGGGGTTTTCAAGTAATTGATTGACAATTGCGGTTGCCCGCTTGGTCGACAAATCCCAATTTCCTTTGAGGGGGCCTTTGCCCCGGTAGGGGACATTGTCAGTATGCCCTTCGATTAGTATAGCGATATCTGGATTTTCTACCAAAACACCAGCCAAACTTTTAATGGCGTTTTGTCCTGCAGCTTCTACGGTCCAACTTCCCGATTTAAATAATAGCTTATTTTCCATGGAAACATAGACTTTACCATCTCTTGCCTCTACGGTGAGTCCCTTGTCCTCAAAATTGAGCAGAGCATCCGAAAGGCGTTCCTTGAGATCCCGCATGGCCTCTTTTTGTCTTCCTATGAGTCCTTCGAGCTCTTCTACTCGAGCCATTCTGTCTGCCAATTCATTTTCTCTTTCATCAATTTTTTTTAGTAATTCCTCGTTTTCCGTAATTCGCTCTTTGAGGGCAGATTCACTCTTAAGTTTTAATAAATCCATTGACGATTCTAACTGTTCCAACTTTTGTTGTTTTTGATTGAGGCTGTCTTCTATTTGCTCTACGGAAGCTTCTTGGGTTACATTTTTTTCTGTCAAATCTTCCAGCTCTTCATAGAGGGATTCAATGTTTTCGGTCTGTAGATTGAAGTTGTCTTTGAGTTCTGCATATCGAGATTCCAAATCATTAAAAACCCGATTGGAAACACAGGCACTGAGCGAAAGTAAAAGGAAACTTAAAAATAGAATTTTTTTCTTCATGATCAATTTAATTTGAGTTCTACCCCAACGGGGCAATGGTCTGAGTGTTTGGCGTCGGGGAGTAAAAATGCACGAGAAATATTATTTTTAAGATTTTCACTGACAAGGTTGTAATCAATGCGCCACCCTTTGTTGTTGTTTCTGGCATTAGCGCGATAGCTCCACCAGCTGTATTGATGCGGTTCTGGGTTGAGGAAACGAAAAGAATCGACAAAACCAGTGTTGATAAAACGATCAATCCAATCCCGTTCCTCTGGTAAAAAACCAGATACATTCTTATTGCGAACAGGGTCGTGTATGTCGATGGCACGGTGACAAATATTATAGTCTCCACAGATTACCAAATGGGGGTGTTCTTTTTTTAAATCGTAGATGTAGTTTTGGAAGCCCTCCATGAATTTAAATTTGTAATCCAATCGATCCAAGTTCGTACCCGAGGGGAGGTAGAGGCTGATAACGGAAACTTTTTCAAAATCAGCACGGATAACCCTGCCTTCAAAATCAATGTGTTCTATACCAGTCCCTTTTTGAATGTGTAGGGGTTTGATTTTGGTCAATATGGCCACGCCACTGTATCCTTTTTTTTGGGCAGAATGCCAGAAATGCTGGTAACCTAGTTCCTCAAAAAGACTGGTGTCCACTTGTTCCTCCATTGCTTTGGTTTCTTGAATACAGACAACATCGGGATTGGAGGCTTTTAGCCATTCGGCAAGACCTTTGCTGAGGGCAGCCCGAATACCATTAACATTGTAGGAGATAATTTTCAATTTTTGTTTTTTACAAAATTATAAAAACAAGATTGAGCAGAAAATTTAAATCGATCGATAAGACAAGAAGATTTTAAAGCTTTTTCAACAATTCACTCATAGAGAGTTGCTCATTGAGCATTTTTTCTAATGCAGCAATGGGAATTCTCTCTTGGGTCATGTGGTCCCTTTCTCTGATGGTAACGGTTAAATCTTTGATTGACTGATGATCAACGGTTACACAAAAAGGGGTTCCCAGCGCATCTTGTCTTCGGTAACGACGTCCCACGGCATCTTTTTCATCATAGACTACAGTAAAATCCCATTTGAGATCATCTACAATTTTTCTGGCCATCTCGGGAAGACCATCTTTTTTTACCAACGGAAAAACGGCCAGTTGGTTGGGGGCCAGAACAGTAGGGAGTTTTAATACCGTTCGGGAAGACCCATCTTTTAGGGTTTCTTCGGTAAGTGATTTTGAGAAAACAGCCAAGAACATCCTGTCCAAACCAATTGAGGTTTCAACCACATAGGGGACGTAGTTTTCATTTCTTTCTGGATCAAAATATTGTAGTTTTTTACCGGCAAATTTTTCATGGTTACCCAGATCAAAATCCGAACGGGAGTGAATCCCCTCCAGTTCTTTAAATCCAAAAGGAAAATTGAATTCTATATCGGTGGCAGCATCTGCATAGTGGGCTAACTTTTCATGGTCATGAAAACGGTATTGTTCATTTCCCAATCCCAGGGATTGGTGCCATTTTAATCTTTTTTCCTTCCAGTGTTCGTACCATTCTTTTTGGGTTCCTGGCGGGATGAAAAATTGCATTTCCATTTGCTCAAACTCTCGCATGCGAAAGATGAATTGTCGGGCGACAATTTCGTTCCGAAAGGCTTTTCCAATTTGGGCAATTCCAAATGGAAGCTTCATTCTCCCAGATTTTTGAACATTGAGGAAGTTCACAAAAATTCCCTGAGCAGTTTCGGGTCTCAGGTAAAGATCCATTGCGGAATCTACAGAGGCTCCGAGTTTTGTACCAAACATCAAGTTGAATTGCTTTACATCAGTCCAGTTGCGAGAGCCGGATTCTGGGCAAGCAATTTCTAACTCCTCGATTAGCGCCTTTACATCTGCCAAATCCTCGTTTTCTATAGATCGGGACATTCTTTTTATGATTTGTTTGGCTTTGGTTTGATAGTCTATAACCCTTGGGTTGGTCGTTAAAAACTGATCTTTATTAAAAGCAGTTCCAAAACGTTTGGCTGCCTTGGAAATCTCTTTATTAATTTTATTTTCGATTTTAGCAACATAGTCTTCAATAAGGACATCGGCGCGGTACCTTTTTTTAGAATCCTTATTATCGATTAAGGGATCATTAAAAGCATCCACGTGACCAGAGGCCTTCCAGGTTGTGGGATGCATGAATATCGCTGCATCGATGCCTACAATATTTTCGTGGAGTTGCACCATGGCTTTCCACCAATAATCGCGAATGTTTTTCTTGAGGGCAACGCCATTTTGTCCGTAATCGTAAACAGCACTTAGACCGTCATAAATTTCACTGGACTGGAAAATAAATCCGTATTCTTTGGCGTGGGAGATCACTTTCTTAAAATTCTCAGTTTGTTGCATAGTGTGGCAAAAATAGGTCTTTTTCGTATTTTAGAAGTCACTCAAATCTTTTTCAATGAAAAATCTTGTTTTACCCAGCCTTCGTTCGTTTGCTGCTATCTTTTTTCCTGAGCTTTGCCCAGGCTGTATGAATACACTCCACGAGACCGAAAGGCTCATTTGCTGGGGTTGTCAATTAACGCTTCCTAAGACAGACCACCTTTGGGATTTTCAAAACGAAGTATGGGAAAAAATGAATCAATTCGTAAGGGTCGAACGGGTTGTTTCGCTTTTTGATTTTAATAAAAACAGTAGGGTCCAGTCTATCGTTGGATCAATTAAAATATAATTGTTATCAGGAAATAGGCGAGTTTTTGGGGAATTGGATTGCACCTCAAATTATGGTTTCAAAGGTATTTTCAGAAGTAGATGTCGTCTTGGCCTTAACCCTACATCCAGAAATACTCTGGCAGAGGGGCTAAAACCAAGTTCAAAAGTTTTCAGTTTTTTTGGCCCATCACTTGGGGCTTCCAGTGTTCAATGATTTGGTCATTAGAAAGAAAAAAACCAGACCATTGGAGAAGATAAAAAATACAGAAAGATGGGAGGAAGTGGATAACGCTTTTGCAGTTAAAAAATGCCAGAATAACACCTTTAAGTATTTCCTTTTGTCGATGATGTCATCACCACAGGTGCGACCCTCTCCAGTTGGGCCAATGCCCTATTGGAGGCTTGTGGAGCATCCATTAGTTTTGTGGCCCTTGCCAGTAGGTTGTCTTGATAATATTGTTTTATTTTGTGAAGACAAGTATGAGCATGTTAAAATTAGAAAAGTATTTTTTTCTTTTACTGGGAGTGTTTTTTTTTACGCAATGCGCCAAAAGAACCAACCCAACTGGAGGACCAAGGGATACACTACCCCCTATACTTTTAAATACTTCCCCCAAAATGAATACTACCTTTTTCGATAAAGAAAAAATCACCATCACATTTGACGAGTACATTAAGTTGAGTGATCTCAATAACCAGCTTATCATTTCCCCACCCATGGAGCAGGATCAATACAAGGTTAAACCTCAGGGAACTGTTTCAAAAAAAATTCAAATTGAGTTGTTGGATTCTTTAGTAGAGAATACCACGTACACTTTTAATTTTGGTCAAAGTATAGAAGATAATAATGAGGGAAATACGCTCCCATTTTTTCAGTATACCCTTTCCACTGGCCCGGTTATAGATTCTCTTGAAATCAAAGGACGGGTAACAGATGCGTTCAATTATGAAACCGAACCCTTTATATCACTGCATTTGTATCCTGTGGACAGCACCCATTCTGACTCTACTATTTTCCTCAAAAAACCATTTTACGTTACGAGCACTTTGGATTCTGTAATTTATAATTTTAAAAATATAAGACCTGATACCTACGAAATCATTGCGATCAAGGATGAAGCAAGGAATTATTTATTCGATCAAAATCAAGATAAAATAGGTTTTTTGGAGCAGCCCATCACACTTCCTCAAGATAGTATTGTCAACTTTAGAATCTTTAAAGAGACGCCAAATTTATTTTGGGCGCGCCCATTTTTCATCAACAAAAATCAAATTGGTTTTGGATACTATGGTGAAGCAGATCCCAGCGCGATTCAAGTGAAGAGTAAAGTGGACCGTGATTTTAGGTATTTAATCAATAAAAACCGGGAGATGGATACCTTAAATTTTTGGTTTAGAGGTCTAGACAGGGACTCATTGAAAGTGGGCATAAAGGAAAAGGACACTACCAAACAATACACCATTAAGTTTGGAAAAGTCCTCCAGGATTCTTTGGTGATAAGTCCAATTACATCACAGACCATGGGCCTATTGGATAGTTTTAAAATAGAATCGAATTTACCCTTGGTAAAAATTGATTTAGACCTGATCAAAATCATAGGCTTGGACTCCCTCCCTGTTTCCTTTAAAGCCTCATTGGATAAAAACTATGACAGGCTATCTCTTTTTTATGATTGGCTACCCAACGATGATTATAAAATTGAATTGCTTCCCAACGCGTTGGTCGACTTTTGGGGGAGTACACACGATACTTTAAGGTTTAGGGCCAAGACAAAACCGATTGAAGATTATGGAGAGGTTAAACTGCAAATCCTTCGCGAGGATCAAGCCCCTTTTATATTAGATTTGGTAGATTTGGATGGAGAAGCGATTCGGCGATATGATGAGCCAAATGACTTGGATGCTTTTGAGTTTAAATTCCTACCTCCTGGTAAATATCTTTTTCGTTACATCCGGGACAATAACAGAAATAAAAAATGGGACACGGGAAGCTACCTAAAAAAAATCCAACCTGAAATGGTTTATTATTCGAAAGATACCATCGATTTGAGGGCCAATTGGGAAATCAATCAGCAGCTCAGGATACCTTCAAAAGAACCATCTTTTTCTACTATAGATAGCTTGTAAATTTTAAATTAATTGTATTTTTAACAAAAAAATGGGCGTAGGAAATATTGTAATTGCTTCTTTATTGGTTTGTATTGTGCTGGGTGTTGTAGCCGTCGTTAAGTCGAGATTGTAACCGAGCCATACTACTTTTTTATACCCTTGTACACTGGGAATTAAGTAATTTTAAATTATTACAAAGTTAAAGAGTTAAGACAGGAGGTTACCGACTGATAAAAGATCCAAAAGACATATTTTTATGGAAGCTCATCCGATAGGTAGACGGCCCCATCGCCATTTTACCCAGTATTTCTCTCAATTACTATTCCTAATGTGATGAAGCACATTGTCAAATAAAAAGTGTCTTTGAGAGGTTTCGTGACAAAACGCTGAAAATTCTTACAACCACCTCTATAGAAAACATGCGTTCAAAAATTTAGAGTCGATTGATAAAACTCCCAAGGCTGTCTTTAAACTGAGTTCCCTCCAATGTTCTGAGTTTGTTTAGCTTCTGATGTGCTTCTAATCCCCACAATAGAAATTCAGCCATAAAGTAATAGTCTTTTTCTTCCAATTGCGGCTGTGCTTTTTTTATGATTTTTTTGATGGCGGGAATACTGTCCAAAGATTTCTGATAGTTTTTTTCATCAGTATCATCTTCGATGAACAATTCATTCTCCTTAAAAAACCATTCAAATAATGCATCATAAGGTCCTGCCTCATTCGGTTTTTCTAACTTTTCAATTTTTGGAAAATAGCTGGGAAACAGGGTTTTGATAGCATTGGTGATGAGCTGAAAAGCCACCTCATTGGAACCTTCTTGCTCTCCCTCATAAACGAGCTCTATTTTTCCAATCATGGCAGTAATTATCCCTAAGAAATCGCCCATTCTTATGTTGGTCTTACTGTCATGGGTAATGAGTAATCTTCTTTCTGCAGTACTGATTAAGTTTTCGTATGAAGTGATACTCATTCTGGTACTCACACCGCTTTTGGCGTCAACGAATTCACTTTTTCTGGCTTCAAAAGCAATTTGCTCCAAGAGATCTTTCGCCAGTTCTGGGACATATATTTGCGATTCGTTTGCTGAGCTAATATTGGCTTCTTGTGCTGTGATTTTTTTGCCAATAGCCAAACTGTGGGGATAATGCGTTAAAATTTGAGAACCTATCCGGTCTTTCAAAGGGGTAACGATGCTGCCTCTGTTGGTGTAGTCCTCGGGGTTGGCGGTAAATACAAACTGGACTTCGATGGAAAGCCTCAGCTTAAATCCTCTGATTTGAATTTCTTTCTCTTGCAATATAGAAAAAAGTGCCACCTGAATTCTAGCTTGTAGATCGGGCAGTTCATTGAGTACAAAAATACAACGATGCGCCCTTGGGATCATCCCGAAGTGTATAACCTGCTCATCGGCATAACTCAACTTTAGGGTGGCGGCCTTGATTGGATCAACATCTCCTATCAAATCTGCTACGGTGACATCTGGCGTGGCTAATTTTTCAAAAAAACGTTCGCTGCGGTGGATCCAATCAATGGGTGTTTCACCTCCTTTTTCATCAATTAATTCTATGGCCCATTTTGAAATAGGGTGCAGGGGATCGTCATTGATATCAGACCCTGCAACTACAGGGATCCACTCGTCGAGCAAGGCAGTCATTTTTCTGGCCAGTCTTGTTTTGGCTTGGCCTCTTAATCCCAAAAGATTGATGTTGTGACCTGAAAGAATGGCCCGTTCAACGTTTGGAATTACCGTGTTTTCGTAACCGATAAGTCCTGGGAAGGCACTTTCCCCTTTTTTAATTTTTTCCCTGAGATTTCTTGCGAGTTCTTTTTGAATGCTCTCAGGTTGGTATTCTGTTTTTTGAAGTGCTTTGAGAGTTTTTATTTTGGGTTTTTCCATGGGTTATCCGAATCTTTTTTTTCTGTTTTTTTCATAATCTTCAAAAATCATTTCACCGAGATTATTCAGTCCAGTGTAAAATGCTTTTCCATTATTCACCTTGGTAAATTCCTGAACAAATTGTTTAAGATAGGGGTCCGAGGCAATCATAAAAGTTGTGATGGGTATTTTAGTTTTCTTGGCTTGCTGTGCCATGAGATAACATTTTTCAACGATGGTTTTGTCCAACCCAACACTGTTTTTATAATAACTCCCATCGGGCATTTTAAGACAACTGGGTTTACCATCGGTAATCATGAAAATTTGTTTGTTGGTATTTTTTTTCCTGCGGAGCATGTCCATCGCCAATTCCAAGCCCGCTACGGTATTGGTATGGTAAGGTCCTACTTGAAGATAGGGAAGTTCTTGAATGGAAATCGGCCTGGCGTCGTTTCCAAAAACCAAAACATCTAAGGTGTCTTTGGGGTATCGGGTTATGATTAGTTCTGACAAAGCCATGGCCACTTTCTTGGCAGGGGTAATGCGGTCCTCTCCATAGAGGATCATGCTGTGGCTTATATCGATCATTAACACGGTACTCATTTGAGATTGATGGTGTTTTTTCTCCACCATTAAGTCATCTTGAGTAAGGTTAAACTCATCGATACCAGAATGAATTTGAGCATTTTTTATACTTTCAGTAAGAGCAATACTTTCTAAGGAATCTCCAAATTGAAAATTACTTAGGTCACCGGAGGTTTCATTTCCAACCCCAAGTTGATGGGTATTGTGATTTCCCAGACCAGACTTCCTGAGCTTACCAAAAATTTGATTTAGCGCATATTCTCTGAGCAGTTTTTCTGTTTTTGCAGTAATTCCCATAGAGCGCTCGGTCCCATCGGGTTTAATCTCCGCTTTTACATATCCTTTTTCCAACAAATCTTCGATAAAATCATCGATGGTGTATTCTTCATCTGTCAGCTGGTATTCCTTATCCAATTCCCGAAGCCAATCAATAGCTTCATCAAAGTCACCAGACGTATGGGTAATTAATTCCTTAAATATTTCAAAGAGTTTTTCAAAGGGAGATTTACTTATTTCTTTTGCTTGTTGAAATAAAATCCCCGTTCTAATGTTAGAAAAATTCATTCAATAAATATTATAGATTTCCATTCTTTTTCACCGATCATGCCTGGTTAAAATCATTGAGATGGTATCGTCTAAAAAGAATTTGATGGGGCAGAGATTCTCAAGGGATTTCTTCAGCAATTTTAATCAAATATAATTCAAAATATGATTACTGTCTTTCAAAAAAAGGTGGAAATTTAAATAGATTTTTCTCCTCCTTTTTTTGAACCTGGGACTTTGAAAGTTAAAATTCAAGACATTGCACTTAAATTTATTATATTTGCCCAGCATTATGAAAATCTATCAGAGGCGACCATCGAGTCCCTCTTTTTTTTGAAATGAATTTTAATAAAAGATTAGAAGCATTATTGACGTCGGCGCTGGAAGAATACCCGAAAATTTTTTTAGTGGAATTGAAAATTTCAGCTGACAAATCTATTAGAGTCATCTTGGACGGTGACGAAGAAGTTAACGTGAAAGATTGCATTAACATCAGCAGGGTCATAGAGGGTTCGTTGGATCGGGAAGAAGAAGACTTTAGTATAGAAGTTGCCTCTGCCGGAGTGGGCAGCCCGCTGAAGTTTCCCAGACAATACCCCAAAAACTTGGGCAGGAAGTTGGAAGTCATTTCAAATGAGGGATTGAAATACGAAGGCGCCTTGAAAAAGGTTGAAGAAAATGGGATTGAATTGGAGTGGAAACAAAGAGAACCAAAGCTCATTGGAAAAGGAAAAATAACAGTAACTAAAAATAAAACGCTCCTGTTTGATGAAATCAGTCAAACTAAGGTGCTGATTAAATTTTAAAAATTCACAGATGGAAAATTTAGCTTTAATTGATTCGTTTTCAGAGTTTAAAGATGAAAAATTAATTGATCGAGTTACACTGATGGTGATTTTGGAAGAGGTGTTTAGAAACACCCTCAAAAGAAAATTCGGTTCCGATGAAAATTTCGATATCATTATCAATCCAGACAAAGGAGATCTGGAGATTTGGAGAAATAGGATTGTTGTGAAAGACGGGGAAGTAGAAGATTCCAATCAAGAGATTGAATTGAAGGAAGCCCACAAAATTGAGCCAGATTTTGAAGTAGGTGAAGACGTTTCTGAGGAAGTAAAATTGATCGATTTGGGCAGGAGATCTATACAAACCCTGAGACAAAATTTGATCTCAAAAATATTTGAGCACGACAGCACCAACACCTTTAATCAATTTAAAGACCGATCGGGAGAACTATTTACTGCCGAAGTGCACCACATAAGAAATAGGGAAATCATATTATTAGACGACGATGGAAATGAAATTATTCTCCCTAAAGACCGACAAATACCTAACGATTTTTTCCGTAAAGGAGATAACGTTAGGGGGGTTATCGATTTGGTTGAATTAAGAGGAAACAAACCCAGAATCGTTCTCTCCAGAACTTCTCCTGTTTTTTTAGAAAAGCTTTTTGAACAAGAGATTCCCGAAGTTTTTGACGGATTGATCACCATCAAAAAGGCGGTGAGAATTCCTGGAGAAAAAGCAAAAGTGGCGGTAGATTCCTATGATGACCGCATTGATCCTGTCGGAGCATGTGTCGGTATGAAAGGTTCCAGGATTCATGGAATCGTCAGAGAATTGGGTAACGAAAATATTGATGTAATTAACTATACTAATAACCTCCAATTATTTATAACACGTGCTTTGAGCCCTGCCAAGATAAATTCTTTAAAAATTGATGAAGACACCAAAAGGGTCCAGGTGTTTCTTAATCCTGACGAGGTTTCAAAGGCCATTGGAAGAGGAGGTCACAACATCCGTTTGGCAGGAAAATTGACCGGCTACGAAATTGACGTCTACCGTGAAGGAGTAGAGGAGGATGTTGAATTGACGGAATTTACCGATGAGATTGATGCTTGGGTAATAGAAGAATTTAAAAAGGTAGGACTAGATACTGCAAAAAGTATTTTAGAACTCGACATAGCAGATTTGATAAAACGAACCGACCTTGAGGAGGAGACTGTGAAAGAGGTGTTTAAAATTTTAAATGCTGAATTTGAGGAGTAAACGTGGGGATTTTTCCTACTTTTGAAAGGAATTTAAACATATGGCAGAGACTTCAAAAATAAGACTAAACGTAGCCCTGAGGGAATTAAATATTTCTTTGGACCGTGCTGTAGAATTTTTGTCGCAACAAAATATTGAAATTGAAGGAAGGCCAACTTCTAAAATATCAAAGGAGGTCTATCAAGTACTTTTGGACGAGTTCGAAACCGATAAATCTAAAAAAGATGCCTCACAAGAGATCAGTGAAGAAAAACGAAAAGAAAAGGAATCTTTAAAACTACTGCAAGATCAGAAGGAACAGGAACGATTAGAACAACAGCAGAAGCGACAAGAAGTTATCAAGGCAAAGGCCTCGATTCAAAGACCGGTAACTCTCGGAAAAATCGACTTGGATGGTCCAAAGCCGCTACCCCCCTCACCAGCTAAAGAAGTAGAGACCCAAGCGGAGGTTAAATCGGAACCCGTTCAGGAGCCAGTAGAAAAAAAACACATAGAAAAGGCCGCCCAAGTTGAGGCTCCAATTATCCAGGCGGACAAAGGTGAGGTTGTTAAAGCAACAGAAGTTAATGATCCTTATGCCATAAAAACCAACTATAAGACTTTGACAGGCCCCAAAAAAACAGGGCAAACCATTGATTTAGATAAGTTTAATAAAAAAGAAAAAGGCGTTGAGGAGGCGAGAAAGCGAAAGCGTAAAAGAATCAGTAAAGAGCCTACATCCAAACCTCCTTCCAAAAATAACAACAACAGAAATCAAAGGGGTCCCAACCAAAATAATCCTCAAAACCAACAGCCGGTTAAGGCCGAGCCCACAGACGAAGAAGTACAAAAGCAAATTCGTGAAACCTTAGAGAAACTTCAAGGAAAGTCAAACAAGTCCAAGGGAGCCAAATACCGTAGAGATAAAAGAGATCAGCACCGTCAAAAATCAGAAGACGAACAGGCGGAGCAAGAGGCTAGCAACAAGATCATAAAAGCTACTGAGTTTATCACAGTAGGAGAAATTGCTACACTGATGGAGATCAGCTCTACAGAGATTATTTCTGCGTGTATGACCTTGGGAATTATGGTCACCATGAACCAGCGTTTAGATGCTGAAACGCTAAGTATAGTTGCTGATGAATTTGGTTACCAAGTCGAATTTGTCAAAACCGAACTGGAAGAAAGTATAAATGTGGATCAAGATCTAGGAGAAGATTTATCACCCCGAGCGGCCATTGTTACTGTAATGGGACATGTCGACCACGGAAAAACATCATTGTTAGATTACATCAGAGAAGAGAATGTAATAGCAGGGGAATCAGGTGGGATTACACAGCATATTGGCGCTTATTCTGTAACCTTAAAGAATGATCAGAAAATCACCTTTCTCGATACACCAGGTCACGAGGCATTTACCGCCATGCGTGCGCGTGGAGCTCAGGTCACTGACATTGCCATTATTGTTATCGCGGCTGATGACGATATTATGCCGCAAACCAAAGAAGCTATCAGTCACGCGCAGGCTGCAGGAGTTCCATTGATATTTGCCATAAATAAGGTTGACAAACCCACTGCCAACCCAGACAAAATCAAAGAGGCATTGGCTGGAATGAATCTTATGGTAGAGGAATGGGGTGGAAAAATTCAGTCGCAAGACATATCCGCTTTAAAAGGAACAGGAATTGACGAGTTACTCGAAAAAGTCCTCTTAGAAGCAGAGTTATTAGAACTTAAAGCCAATCCCAATAGAAAGTCTAAAGGAACTGTCGTTGAAGCCTTTCTGGACAAAGGCAGGGGGTATGTTTCTACCATATTGGTTCAAACAGGAACCCTCCAAATCGGGGATTATATTTTGGCGGGAAAACACAGTGGAAAAATCAAAGCCATGTTCAATGAAAGGGGAAACCCCTTAGAGCACGTTCCCCCTTCTACACCAGTCTCAATTTTGGGGTTGGATGGCGCTCCGCAAGCGGGAGATAATTTCCATGTGCTGGAAGACGAAAAAGAAGCCAAGCAAATTGCCGCCAAAAGAACGCAATTACTCCGGGAGCAAAATGTTAGAACACAGAGACATATCACCCTCGACGAAATTGGAAGAAGGATTGCATTGGGAGAATTCAAAGAATTAAACTTGATTCTTAAAGGCGATGTAGATGGATCTGTTGAGGCCCTCACCGATTCTCTTCAAAAACTATCAACCGACGAAATTCAAGTCAATATTATACACAAGGGTGTAGGTGCCATTACAGAATCAGATGTTTTGTTAGCCTCTGCTTCCGATGCCATTGTCATAGGATTTAATGTACGACCCACGGGCAACGCTCGGATGATTGCGGAAAAGGAAGAAATCGATATCCGATCCTACTCCATTATTTATGATGCCATCAATGATGTTAAAGATGCCATGGAGGGGATGTTGTCTCCTGAAATGAAAGAGGAGATAACTGGAACCGCTGAGATTCGAGAAACCTATAAAATTTCCAAAGTAGGAACCATCGCTGGTTGTATGGTGAGCACTGGGAAAATTTACCGTAACTCAGGAATTCGATTGATCAGAGAAGGGGTGGTTATTTTTACTGGAAAATTGGCTTCACTAAAGCGTTTCAAAGACGATGTAAGGGAAGTGGCCAAAGGTTACGACTGTGGTATACAAATCAAAAACTTTAACGACATTAAGGAACTGGATGTCTTGGAATGTTTTCAAGAAGTTGCTGTCAAAAAGAAACTTTAGTCTTTAGTTTCAAGAAGAAAGGCAGACGGATAAGCTTTCTTGATTTCTTTAAGCTTATTGAGGCCGACATAATAGTTTTTAAAACGGCCTACCTGAACTTTGTAATTGGGTGTTTCGAAACTTAAATTCACTTCCCAGTAAGGAAAATCTAGTTTTAAATTTTCTAACAATTCTTGGGCCCTTTTGTTGTCACCATAAAACAATTGTATGGTGTAATAACTGGTAGCATAAGTTTCAGAATCTATTTGTTTTTTTGTCTCCATCAATCGGGTTATGGTAGAATCTTGTTCAACATTGACCACCGCCTGTTGTGCCTTCATTTCATTGAAAGACAGGTTTATTAAAATGATCGCAAATAGAATGTTATATTTAGTTTTACTCATATCACAAAAGAACAAAAAAAACGAAATATAGATTTTATAAAGTTGTATTAAATTAAATGACTATTTAGAATTAATATAAATTATAAAAATGTCTAAAGGTAGTCTTTAAGTTAAGAGGTCTATGACTTAAATTTGTAATGGATTTTAGAAAAATACATTGTTGGTGCTACCTAATAAACTGATTAGACCCATACTGAACCAGCCCTTACTCGCAAAAGTCGGTACTTTTACTACCGTCTTGTTATTATTTTTTACTTTCTTCTCATTGGGAGCACAAGAGTCTGATGTCCAGGCTGGAAAAAAGTTATTTAATTCAAATTGTGCGGCTTGTCACAAGCTCAATAAGAAAGCTGTAGGTCCGGCATTAAAGGGCGTTTCTGCTAAGTATGACCGAGAGTGGTTATACAGTTGGATAAAAAATAGTTCTGCCATGATCAAAGGTGGCGACCCTCAAGCAGTAGCTGTTTGGGAGGAATACAATAAAGTTGCTATGAATGCCTTTCCATTGCTGTCTAATACAGATATTGATAACATTCTTGCTTACACTGATTATATCCCTCCTGCTCCTGTGGCCTCAGCTTCAAGTGCACAGGCGATACCGGTTTCCTCT
>MDTG01075028.1_pt1 | contig 41367 bp, 37 predicted proteins | sample 811421 | NCBI WGS metagenome assembly MDTG01 (sample SAMN05326645, study PRJNA326480) | marine metagenome | isolation source: seawater | place: Pacific Ocean: South East | collected 2011 | reverse complement strand
TTGAAAAAATTGCTTAACAAAAAAAAGGCTATCTTTTTGAGATAGCCCTAATTTATTTGAAATATTTCTTGCTAAGTCTTTTTTTGTTACTGACAATTAAGTACCGGTGCCAGTGCCTGTCCCAGTTCCTGTTCCAGTGCCTGTCCCAGTTCCTGTTCCAGTATCGTCATCATCTTCGTCATTTGTTACGTTAACTGTTATATCTTGAGTAGCTGAATTAGAGCTAGCATCAGAAGCAGTCACAGTTGCCGTATATGTTGTTTTTGTCTCAAAATCAGGAGCAGTTACAAATGATAAAACACCTGCTGTAGTAATTTGGAGTTCAGTTCCTGAAATTATGAATGTAACTGATTGTAAATCTGTTGCGGTTACGGTTCCAATTGCAGTCTGATTTTCAACCGCACTAAATGTATCCGATGAAGTAAATACAGGAGCTGTGGTATCAACAACATTTACTGTTCTTGTTGCTGTTGAAGTGTTGCCTGAAGCATCGGTAGCGATGTATGAAACCGTATATGAGCCAACTGTATCGGTATCGACATTTGATGTTGAAGTAACAGTTACAGTATCAGCATCGGTTGCCGTAGCTCCAGCATCTGTATAAGTTCCGCCAAGCTCAACAGTAGCTGGATTATCACCAGTTATACTTAAAACAGGAGCTGTGGTATCAACAACATTTACTGTTCTTGTTGCTGTTGAAGTGTTGCCGGCTGCATCCGTAGCACTATAAACAACTGAATATGATCCAATAACATTAGAATTAACATTATTACTCACAACAGTTATTACACCCTCATTAGTAGTTGCACCTGCATCTACGTATGCGCTTCCCAACTCAACTGAAGCTGGATTAGATCCTAGAATTGTAATTATAGGAAATATTGAGTCTGGTGGAGGTGAACTGCTATCTGTAACATCACCTGCAACAATGACTCCAGCTAAGATTAAAAGTTGTTCTACTATTGAAAGCTCAAAAAGAAATAGTTGTTTCTCTTCTTCGCCAACATCTTCATCTTCTAAAGCCTTTTCTAAAGATTCTTTTCTTTGCACTAATTCATCTGTTGACATTGACTCTAGACGCTCAGTAACCTCTGCAACGTTAGCATCGGTAATTGCTAGAGAAGAAATTGGAAGAAGCGCTATTGAAAGAGCTAATGTTGAAAATAGTATTTTCATAAGTAATGTTTCCTCTAAAGTTAAATTATGCATAAAAGTTTATTTAAAAACAATAATTTTTCCCAGAATGTGTAAGAAATAAACATAATTTAGTTAATTGGTTTAAACTTCACTAGTAAATCATAAAGGCTATTCTTTCTAATTAATTTTGCTCCAGGATCTTTGGTGAGTGGTCTCCAAGAGTAGTTTATCAGGTTACCAAATACTGGAATATTGAAATAAATACCTTTATCAAAAGCTCCCTCTCCAAATTGCTCACTTGAAACATCAGTAAAAGAAGCAAAGACACCAAATTTCGTTCCATTTGAAAAGGTTCTTGATAAATCTAAAGTAAAGCCTTCATCACCTGCAAGATATTCTCCGAATGAAATCTTTGCATCAAAGGGGATAATTCTGGTGTTCCTATAGTAGAAATTAAGATGAGAAGTAACATTTTTATATTCTAGGGTTTCAAAAAGCATTTCATAGTCTCTCTTCTGCACATCAAATATTTCAAATCCAACTGCAAAGTTAAAATCTTGCTTGTAATAGAGATATTCAAATCCAGCACCATTAAACATTTCCTCCAGAATTCCTGCAGTAAACATCAGATGATGATTTTTTTTTGGCGTTAGATAATAGTCAAACTGAGCCCTGCCTATTATTACTCCATCCCCAAAATTTCTTAAATACTCTTTTACATCTGATCGCACTTGGGCAGGATATGAATCCTCAGGAGCTAAGAAAAGGTCACTAAAGTTATCAGCTAACGAATATTTTAGATTTGATGAAAAAAAGAAATTATCGCTGAATACATATTCTGAATTGTTTTCAAGCAAAAGTGCGCCTTTAAAGAATTCTTCTCTTGATGCCAAAAAGGGTCTAAAACTTAAACTATTATTTGAGATAAACTTTGACGAGCTTTTTCTCTCATAGACTATTTTTGAGTTATTTAATAATTCTGGATCGAAGTTTGTTCTTGCTTGAAGGTTTGCAATTCTTAAGTCAGTCTTAATATCCTTTTTTATTCCAGAATCTATTGATGCAGATGTAATAATTTCCTCAATAATTTCTAAATTTGTGTGTTGATACTGAGTAAGCTCAAGCCCTATTGAGTTAGGTGATTCAATGATTTTTTTGACACCAATCCCATTGTTCTCAATATTCTTAACAAGCTTTCTATAGCTGCTATCTTCTTCTTTGATAGATTGAGACTTTTGATATTTATATCTTTTAAATGATTTTTTGGGATTATTCTTATAAACAAATTTCAGAGATAAATGAGTATCTCTCTCACTTGCTAAACCAATTACAAAATTATTGTTTATGGAAAAATCAATCCCAAAAGAGTAATCACTTTTTGATTTTTGAAATCCGACCTTACCTGGAGTTATTGTATTATCGCTTTCAAATTTTACTAAAAATTTTTCATTTGGAGCATAAGAGAATCCAAAAAAGGGTGATGCTTTTTCTCCCGAAAAATATTTTGATGGTTGAAATTGTCCACCCTCGCCTTCAATATTATCTGGCCTATCATAAAAATTATCACTTAGATAGCCAAGTGGATTTTTAAAGCTTTTACTTGATGCATTTAAAGCTCCCCAGGCTAATCCAAAATGGAAATCTAAATTATTAATTCCATAGCTTCCAACTATATATTCAGAGCTATAGAATCCGGTACCGGCAATATCATTAATTCCTATTGCAATTGCTGGTAATATACCCTCTTCCTTAACTCTAATTTTGAAATTAAACCCTTTATCTTTATAGCCTTGACAAAATTGTTCGCTTTGAGATTTGCGTCTGCAAATTTGTTTATCTTCAATATTCATATAAAAGAAAGAAGCCTCCATCCAGTCATAAGGTGATGAAGTAAGTGACATTTTTTGGTCAGGATCACCATTATATAAAGTAATTCCATATGATGATTCTTCGTAGAATCTTGCAGTTGGCATATTTATCAAGCCAATAACTCCATGATTATTGAATGAATTATAATTAAAACTATCTGAATAAGATATTTCTGATATTAGGGATGTAAGAAGGATGAAAACATATTTTTTCATCTACAGCAGATTTTAATTATTATTGGACAAACTCTCTAATGCTGCAGCAGAAAAAGCAATATCTGATAAAATTTGCGTAATTGGAGCTAAAGCATCAATACCAGGGTTATTAGAAACAATCTTTCTAGGAACAACTATAGTATCACCGGGGCTAAGGTCAACATTCCCATTTCCAGCAAAAATGTTTCTTCCAGATTTTTGAACTATTCCGTTGGCTTTAATAACATAAACCCGATTCTTATCAGCAAATTCTTGAAATCCACCAGCCTGATTTATTGCTGATCTGATACTAATCTGTTTTGTATACTCAAATGCAACAGGGTTAAGCACTTCTCCTAAGACATTAATTGCATTTGGGTTTTTAGGAATTATTAATGTGTCACCATCAAATAAAACTGTATTAATAGATGCTTCTGAATTTGGAGAAAAATCTCCAGCTAATCTACCTAAATTTTCAGGATCTATTGTCTCTGAAAGTGCTCTCATTACATTAATATCACCAATAGCGTTACCTTTCTGAGAGCTGACCAAAAGTGCTTTATTTAAATCTTCTTTCGATTTTTCTATGGACTTAAGCTGTCTTTCTCTGATAACTTCTCTTGTTAAAATAATCCCATCCAAATAGGCTTGTGATTTAAAATCACCAATTAACTCATATAAATCTTGAATAGTTGCATCATCATTTAGTGTATAGGGACCAGGAAACTCTATTGCCCCTCTAACAAAGACTCTTATAAGGTCGTTGTCAGGAGATCTAAAAGAAACCGTATTATATTTTTGGGCAACAAACTCCATGTTTTTATAATCATCGTTTATAACAAGGCTTTTGAGAGGACTTACATATGTTGCAATGTTACTTACATCACTCATATCTAAACCTAAATAATCTATTAATGAACTTATAGAATATCTCCCAATTACAGGCAATGTTAAAGATTCTTGTTTGTGATTTATTGTTAAAGCATAATCATTTATTTTCCTGCTGGAAAGACTATTAACATCATAGGTTTTTGAATCAATATTTGCAAAATAGATCCTCGAATTTGGCAGAAGCTCTATAGAATCATAGGTTGATGCATCATTTAAGCTAAATAAGATTGAAGAATTTATTAATTTATCCTCATCGAATTGCTCCAACACGGCAAGCCATGGATATACATCTACAAATCTAAGATTATTTATTAAATCTTTTAAGTTTTTATATTTGCTTAGATCATAAAAACCTGGCTGATCCACAGCGCCCAAAACTTGAATATTAGAGGTATTTTCATTTACGTAATTAAAAACTTCAACATATAAAGCACTCTCTAAGCTTTCATCTAAATCCTTGATATTTTTCTTTACAATTTCAGCTTCGTTCAAATCTAAAAAAGATGCAGATATATTTGATTTATTTGCTGTTTGATTAAATCCAAGTGCGAAATCGACTAAATCTCCAAATGTCTCATCCTCCAAGACCTCATATATTGCTGGACGATTTACCGCACCATCAATCTCTATGAATTGGTTAGCAGCACCAATAAGTATTGTATCTCCTGCCTCTATAGTTAAATCGTTCGACCTATCCCCCTTAATAAGTAGATCATAAAGATCAAATGAAAAGATTTCACCATTGTTCCTTATTAACTTAATATTTCTTAAGGAACCAATTTCTGATATACCGCCTGAATAAGCCAATGCTCCTGTTATGGTGCTAAAAGGATTTATTAAATAAGTTCCAGGAGTTTCTACCGCACCAACAATTGTTACTTTTTTAGCACTAAGATTCTGTAACGAAATATTAATGTTAACACCTATATATGATTGATTAATCATATTTGAAAGCTTGTCTTTTACCTCTTCAAAAGTTAATCCTACAACACTTACTGACCCAAGTTCAGGGAATAAGATAGTCCCATCCAAGTTCACATTAAGGTTAAATATTTGATCCTTTGATCCTGAGAGAATAACTCTAAATTGATCTCTCAAAGAAATCTTGTAGTCGTTAGGAAGCGGAAGGTCGCCAAATGCTGTAGTGGAGGTTGGCATTTTTGAAAAGAAATTATATCCATATCTTTTAGATTCTTCACGAGATTTATCATTACTTACAAGAGATTCTTCTATTTCTAGCGGATTTTCGATTTCTGAATATGAAACATCATTTCGAGCTACAACCTCCTTAGCTGCTTCTATTTGCTCTGGAGATAATTGTGATAATAAAGAAGGGTCAACATTCTGAGACAAAGAAAAAAACGAAAAAAGAGAAAAACTTAAAAATAGATATTTTTTTTTGGACATCATTTCAAATAATTATTAATCCAAACATTTTACATTTTTCATTAAAAATAGTCATATAAAGCTACTTTAATTCTAATCCAGGAACAAAGACTCCCTCTAATTTAATAATTGGCTTCAAAATATTATCTACACTCTTTTGTATATCTTCCTCAGAAAGAGTCTTGATAGATGATTGAAAAATAAGCCTAATACCAACTTTTACTTCTGCGAGTTTTTCATTTAAATAAAAATCAAAGATATAAAAATTCTTGAGATTTTCTTCATGAAAATTATCAATATAGGAAATCACTTTATTATATTGTTGCAAATTTTGAATAGAAAATGAGAAATCTCTTACACTTGAAGGAAATTCAGAAACTGGATTGTATTTAATAAAATCTTTTAGATTCTTTTTAGAGACAGAATCTTTGTTAAATGAATCGGGAATATCTTGTATTGGAATTTCAATATAGAAGATCTTTTCTTTCTTTTTTGTTCTAAGGCTATCTCTTGATATTTCCTCAATATCAAAAATTTCTATGTCATGATCTATATTTAGGATTTGATTTAAGTAATTGCCATCAAGCTTTCTTGAGAAATCGATATGATTATGTCCATTTCTTCCGCTTATGATAATTCCAAGCCTTTTTTCTTGAAGAATAGCCCTATCATTAAAATAAACATCACTAATTTCAAAAAGCTTTATGGAGTCTTTTTGTCTCCTCTCATTAAAAAGAAGGTTTTCTATTAAAGAATCTTTTAATGAGGTTCGCAAATTTTTTCTACTTGAGTCAAGAGGATTATCAATAGGAATTGATTGCTTATTTTCATTTTCTGTGAAAGGAAAGTTTATAACTTCCGAAAAACCATTTTCAATGAAAAAATTCTCAATGTTCCAAATCTTATTTTGCTCTATTTTAATACTATTTTTTAGCTTAATAGGAATACTATTTATATTGTCATAACCTATTATCCTAGCAATCTCTTCTGCTAAATCATTTTGAGATGAAATATCATTTCTGTATGAAGGAACCTTTATTTTTTCCCCTATATCGAACCCTAGCTTGCTAAGATAATTTACATATTCTTTTGTTTGGAGTTTAGTGCCAAGAATTTTGTTTATCTTATTTGTTTCAATTGATAGATATTTTTCTTGTGGTTGCTTTTCATTGAATATTTTCATTCTTATATTTTTTATAGATGCATGATCCTTTACAACATTTATAAACCTACGCAAGACTTTTTCTTGTGATTCTATATCTACCCCTCTTTCAAACTTGTGAGCAGCATCGGATTTTAAATTATATTTAATAGTCTTCCCAATTATTGCTTCTGGACAAAAATAAGCACATTCAACCAAAGCTTTTCTCGTTTTGGAAGTGCAAGCAGTTGACTCACCTCCCATAACTCCAGCTAAACTGACAATCTTTTCATCTATTGTAAAAACACAATTCTTATCTTCGAGCTTAATTGTGCTTCCAAGTAAGGTTTTGAAATTCTCATTACATGTTCTATTACTAAAAGTGAGGTCATTAAATATAGCTTCTCCTTCAAAGCAATGTGTTGGTTGACCTTGCTCGTATGAAATATAATTAGATACATCTGTAAAGAAGTTGGTTTTATTATTACCAAATTTTGAAAAATAGTTCTCTAAATACGGCTTATAAGGTGATATATCTTCATCAACTTCTATTTCCAAAAAAGAAATCTTTGGGCAAGACTCTGTTGATAAGTTTCTAAAATTCAGATCAAGTATTTCTATTTCCTCATCATAGATCTTAAAAGGATCTTTACTCTTATAGAAATTATTTAAATCTCTTGATAGTCCAATAAGTGAGAGGCAATCGCCTCTGTTTGGAGTAATTTCCAAATCAAATATGTCACCATTTATTTCATGCTCATGACCTAACTGAAAGAGTTTTTTTGAGAGTTCCTTCTTTGATGGTTGCTCTGATATAAAATTAAGGAGATCTTGATATAGAAAAATCATTTAAACTGATCCAGAAAATCAAGGTTAGATTTATAAAATTCTCTAATATCACTCACGCCATATTTGAGCATTGCGATCCTTTCAATGCCCATACCAAAAGCTAATCCACTATATTTATGAGGGTCTATATTACAGTTATTTAATACAATGGGATTTACAATACCGCATCCTAGAATTTCTAGCCACTTGCCGTTTTCAGATAAAATATCTACTTCTGCTGAGGGCTCAGTAAATGGGAAATATGATGGACGGAATCTTACCTCAACACCTGAACCAAATATATTGAGAAGAATTTTGTGAATTAAATCTTTTAAATTTGCAAAATTTACATCTTCGTCAACATAAATACCTTCTATTTGATGAAACATTGGTAAATGGGTAGCATCATCATCTTTTCTGTAAACTTTACCCGCAGAGCTAAAAGCAAAAGGTGGCTTTGATTCAAGCATACTTCTAATCTGAACTGGTGATGTATGAGTTCTTAGTACTTTTCTTTTATTCTCTATATAAAACGTATCATGCATTTGTCTTGCTGGATGAGACTTTTTGATATTTAGCATATCAAAGTTGAAATCTTCGCTCTCAATTTCTGGCCCTTGGACTTCTTGAAATCCAATTTCAGATAATAGACTTATAAGAAAATCTTTAACTTGATTAATGGGATGAAGTGTTCCTAAATTTTCTTTAATATTAGGCGGCTCTATATTGTCCAAAGAAGACATAAAGCTTTTATTTTGTGGCAGTTTTTACGATTTTCTCAAAAGTTGAGGAATCATTAATAGCAAGTTCAGATAATATTTTTCTATCAATTATGATGTTATTTTTGATTAATCCATTTATAAGTTTAGAGTATGAAGTACCTAAACCTCTTGAAGCAGAATTAATTCTAGAAATCCATAAAGACCTAAATGACCTTTTTTTATTCTTTCTATCTCTAAAAGCATATTGCATTGCTTTTATATTTGACTGTTTTGCAGTTTTATATAGCCTACTTCTTGCACCATAATGACCTTTAGTAGAGGAAAGAATCCTTTTATGTTTTGCTTTGGCTATTTTAGCTTTTGTTACTCTTGGCATAATTCTTACCTTTTAATTAATTTTGAAGCCATGGAGAGAGAAGTACCTGATAATTTATTTAGGCCTCTGTTGTGTCTTTTTCTTTTAGTGCTCTGCTTTGAAAGAATATGGTTTCTATTCGCTCCTCTACTTTTGACAGAAGACGCAGTTTTTTTAAAGCGTTTTGATGCGCCTGAATGTGTTTTAAGTTTATATCCCATAATTCTTTACTAATTCTTCTTCTTCAATGGTGATAAGATCATCAAGAGTTGGCGACCTTCAAGTGATGGTTCTTGATCAACCTGAGCTATTTCATGCAACTCGTCTTTTAATTTGTTCAAAAGATCTAGACCCATATCACTATTGAGAATTTCTCTACCTCTAAAACGGACGCTTATTTTAGTCTTATCTCCATCAAGAATAAAGCTTTTTATCTTTTTTAATTTAATATTGTAATCGCCCGTGTCTGTAGAAGGTCTAAATTTAATTTCCTTAACTGTATTTCTTTTAGGCTTTACTTTAGAAGCTGAGCTACTTTTTTTCTTATCAAACAGATGTTTCCCATAATCTAAAAGCTTACATACAACAGGATTTGCATCTGAGGATGAAACTTGGACTAAGTCCAACGAGGCAGTTCTAGCTGAATTTAAAGCGTCTTCAATCGGCAAAATACCGAAATTATCACCATCAGGGCCTATGAGCATAACCTCTTTTGCTCTAATCTTATTATTTATAGGAGTTGTGTTATTTTTTGAAGAAGCTATGAGACAGTACCTATGAAAAGAAATGAAAAGAATCTTTTATCAACAAATTGCAACAAAGTTTTTGCATTAGGGCTGAGTTATCTTATAAATAAAATTCATGAAAAGGGATTTTATACTAAAAAACATATTTCGCAATAAATTATATTCGATAATAAGGTTTCCTAAAAAAGATACTTCTAAAAAGTTAAATATTTAGATTTCTATCAGAAATAATAAGATTTTTTAATACTAACTGATCTGAAAAATTGGATTTTATAAGATGAAATAAATCAGAGAAGGTTGTAAAAAGATTTACTCGGTTTTGAATATCTTTTTTCTAGAATTGTCATCAATAAATTCATAACGCAAGGTTTTGCGCAGACCCTCTTTAAGCTTTACAGGTGGGATAAATCCGGTTTCATCTACAGATGAAGAAAACTTTGTAGTTCCCATAAATTTTTTTACACGAATCCCACTTATAGGAAGATTTTTGCCTGAGATTTTTGTGATTGTATCTGCAAGGTATCCAATAAGAATTCCTAAAAAACTTGGTAAACGAATTCCGATATTGTTTTTTCCGAATAAAAACTTTTTTGTCTCTAGCACAAGATCATTCATATTTAAGTCTGGTTTATCAATATAATTATGAACATGCAGGCCAGGTTTAAATGAAAGACAATATTCCAAAAATGCTGCCACATTCTCTACATAAGCCATTGATTTTTCATTTTTTCCATTACCAAACATAACAAATCTTCCCAATGAAATTTGCTTTAAAAGATTATAAACATTACCTCTGTTACCCTCTCCAAAAATGACAGTTGGTCTTACAATTATAAGAGTACGGTTAATTGGATCTTCAGCTAGCCATTCTTTGTAAACTTGTTCAGCCAGATATTTTGTTCGGCCATAATCATTGAAATAATTTGGTTCGCCGCTTTCGTCTGTATCAGGGGGAGCAAAACCATAAATTGCAACCGAACTTGTAAAGATTATTTTATTAATACCAAACTTTCTAGCTGCATTACAAACGTTAGCTGATCCTTTGACGTTAATATCATCATATCTGCTTACAGGATAAACATCATCACGATGCATAGCTGCTAAATTGATAATTACATCCGATCCTTTAATCTTTTCTAAAGAACTAGGGTCCTCAATATTTAAATAAGAAACCGTTTGCTCCTCTGTTTTGATATCAAATCTTTTAAAAAATTTTTTAGACTCCAAAAATCGCTCAGAGAGTCTCGAAGCTAGAAAACCAGCCCCTCCAATAATTGCAATTTTATCTTTATCCATAAAAATCTTATTTTTTAAGTTCATTTTAAGTTAGGTTCTTAAAAATATTCTTATTTCCTTGAGAGAGAATAACTTAACTTTAATAAAAAAGGTGGTAGAGCTCTAAAAACTGTTCTAGCGATAAGTATAATTGTGAACATTGGAAAAGATATAAAACCTGCTCTTATCATTATTAATAACACAAGATAATCATTCTTTATTAGTCCAATTCCTCGTTTTCTATAAAAATTATCAGAAATGCGGAACTTTAATAGGATTTCATCTATATTTGCAAACTTAAAACCTTTTGCTGCTAAAAGAATCCACAAACCATAATCTTGGTTCTTTTCAAGCATAGGATACCCGCCTACGCTTAAAACCTTTTCTTTATTAATGACACAAGAAGGATGATTCATTGGATTCCTAAATTTGAGAGTTTTTAAAATCGAATTGGATTTGCATATAGCTTTTTTATTTCTCTCAAGACCAGAATTGTCGAACTCCATAATTGCTGAACCTAGAACTGCAATTGAAGGATTGTTAGTTAAGTATCGTATCTGCTTAGAAAATCTCTCTGGCATTGAAACATCATCTGCATCCATCCTTGCAACCCAATTAAAGTTACAATATTTGAGTCCTTTATTTAATGAATATGCTAGTCCCCTTCGATTTTCATTCCTAATAATAGAATTATCTATGGACGTTTTGTTAAAAACATCTTCTGCGATTCTTGTCAAAGAAGGATCTACAGAACCATCAAAAACTAAAATAACTTCATTTGGTTTTAATATTTGATGTAGGGTGATGCTTTCAAGAGCAATCTGAAAGTTTCTTTTATCATCATCATCGCAAACACACATTAAAACTGAAAAATTTTGTTTTCCCATCAGGAAAGATCCATCCTGTAAAGTTGTCGCTTACCACTGAAAACAGAATCAAAATAAATTAATTTTCTTTTCTCATCATATCTGGGATGTAAATCACATCTACATTCTCTCCTAAAGTTTAGAGGATGATAAAATCTTCCTAATAGTCTAATTGAATCTTGATTTTCTAAATTTTTATATAAAAATAGACTTTGCATGCCTGAACGATCTGGATAGCTGTCAGTAACCATTCTCATATTATTTCCACTTGGATGTCCATCTCCATATTTTTCGAGACCCATAATTTTTGTCCATTCTTTTTTCTCTATATTTAGATGAAAATATGATTCAATATTGCCTTTATTGTTTTGATAAACTGCCAATGAAGTATTATCAAGCCAGCAATAATGACTTATAAGAGAGCTTTCAGCTAAAAGTTCTAGCTTTTTAGAATGGCTATTTGCTAAAAAAAGACGGTCATATCTCTTACCACTAAATGTATATCTATGAAGAAATATGAATCTTTCTCCATCTGGACTTATCTGTATATGATTTACTTTATGTGTTGCATTAGGGAATTCTTCCTTAAATTCAAATTTAATTATCTCGCTCAGAGAATAGAGCAGATTTTTACATTGTGAAGAAATATCCATTTTCCAAATCCCATCACTAGAATAATCTTTTAACTCAAGCTTGGTTAGTTTTGGCATGCAATGATAACCATAATCTGATCTTAAGGTTTCAAGCCGCCGATAATTTAGACTAAGAAAGTAATTTTCATAATATGCATCCTGAACAGGTAGATCGAAAATAGTAACTTTAAAATCCTTTGAAGAAACTAATTTAGAAATATAAATATTTCTGTTTTTATCAAAATCATTATAAATAAATTTATCATCGGTTACCCATTGAAGCCTAGACCCTTGCTGCCAATTGAAGGCTTTAGTTTTCTTAGACCAAATAATTTTTTTAGAGTTTTCCTCCTGCAAGTTTATTTTTATATATTTTGATAGTTTAGGAGATTTTGAAGAATTAAATTCACTTGTATGAAATATAACTAAGCCTTTTCCATTGCTTGGATTTTTATCATAGTATCCAAAAAAAGATTCTTCAGATGAATGCACACTCTCATATTTTTTGTCCGTTTCAGATCTTTTAACATTCAGAGAACCAAGTCTCATAATTGAAATATAAATATTCTTTAAAATAGCTTTTAAAGTTTGATTTGATCGAAGAATCCTCGCTATTTTCCTTTCGAAACTTGAATAACTGCTCATATCTTATTTATCTCTTTTAAATATATTTTTTGATATTTCGAAGAATTAGTTTTGTAATCAAAGATACTTTTGGCTCTTCTTGCAATACGAATGTTATCAAAATTTGATCTTTGTAAAATAAAGTTTTTAATGCTATTTTCAAGCTCCAATAAAGTTGAATCTTTTTTTAATAGTATTGTTGCTTTAGGCATATCTAATTCTATTTCTTTGTGAGGTTCTATATCTGAAAGTATGCATGGTAAGCCACTAATTAGAGCCTCCATTACACTATTAGGCATGCCCTCTGATTTAGATAAGGAAATATAGCAATCTGATGATGTTAAATACTTGTTCACATCTCCTACATGACCTTTAAAAAAGATATTTTCTGCAGCAATACTTCTACATCTCTCATGAAGAGGACCGTCACCTAAAATGATGAACTCAGTAGTATCTCGCAATTTTTTGGAGCTAAATAGTTCAACCATCAATTCAATATTTTTTCTTCTAATTAAGCTGCCAGCAGTTAAAAAACGTATCTTTTTTATTTTTTTTTGGGTCTGTTTTTCTTTGTATTTAAAATGTTCATAATTTACTCCATTCCTTATTGTCCTTGTTTTAATTCTGTACTTTTGAAAGGATTTTGATAATGAGGATGAGCAGGCTATAGGAAATGGGCATATTTGAATTGCTATCAAATGTATAACAGCCATTATGTACCCAGCAAAATATCCAAACTTAGATGGATAATCCACAAATGGGTCATTTCTTGCAGTTAAGATCCAAGGATGTTTTGGTATGCTGAATGCTGATAGGACATCAGGAAGGAATCCTGATGTATGAATTAATGATGGATTTAGCTCTTTTAAAAGCCCCTTAAAAGAAGTAAATGGAAATAAAATATATGTCCATTTCCATGGGCGATGATGAATTTCGACATTAAGCTTTTGAAATAATTCCGATTTATCTCCATCGTAGGGCGCTGTCAAAGAAAGCACTACTGGTTCAAATTTGTCCCTATCTAGGGAGCTAACAATATTGAATAGTTGTTGTAAGGGGCCTTTATCATTAAAAGAAGTTGTGATGTATAACAATCGAATCATTTATATGATAAAAAATAAAATATGGTTCCTAATATTCTTTTCTAAATTTCTTCCATCTTCGATCAATATTACTATTGATAGAAGAAATTTCAGGATTTTCTTTAAGAAGTTGTATTATTTGTGCTGTTGTAAAATCTCTTTTAGCCAACGTCATTTTTTCAATAATGAAAGACATAACTTTAAAATCTTCAATTGTATCAACCTCAATGAAAAAGTCAGGATAATTTAGCTCATCGGGAGCTGACAAATTTTTAATAGAAAATATTTCTGGATTTGAATATATGTGAAAACTAACGTGCTCTCTGAGCGGATCATCTTTGGGAACAAGTTGATTTGCTTTTATTAAAGAACTGCCCTTGTAAACAATTACTTCAGATCCAGGAGGATATGTTGTTTTTATTGAATTGCTAACATAGTCTAAATAGCTATGATTTTTTTTAAGGAAAATAATAAATTCATCGATTATCTCAGGATCAACTAATGGAGAATCACCAAAACATTCCACATGGATATCTACATTATGTTTTTCAACTAAGTCTGTAATTCTCTGAAGAACATCACCTTCACTTCCCCTAAAGTAAGTTACTTCATTTTTCTTGCAAAACTCAACTATTTTGTCATCAACTGGATTGTTTGTTGTAGCAACAATTACATCATCAATAAATCTACTCTTACGTATGCGTTCAATTTGCCACTTTAGCATTGGTTTGCCGCTTATATTCTTAAGAACTTTTCCGGGCAATCTGCTTGAGGATAATCTAGCTTGAATTGATGCAACTATTTTCATAAATTTACGTTTCCTCATATCCATTGGGATTTTTGCAGTGCCATCTCCATGCATCCTCACACATTTCTTCAAGATTTTTTGCGGCCTTCCAGTTAAACAACTCATATGCAAGTGATGGATCAGCATAGCTTATTTCTGTATCACCATCTCTTCGGCTTGCTATCTTATATGGCACTTTCTTTCCAGTAACAGATTCAAAGGTTTTTATTAAATCTAGAACGGAAACACCATATCCAGTTCCCAGATTGACGGTTAAACAGCTTGAACCAGAATTAAGAATTTTCCTTAGTGCGCTAACATGAGCCTTTGCCAAGTCTACAACATGTATATAATCTCTTATACCTGTCCCATCTTTTGTATTATAGTCACCACCGAAGATTTCTAGGCTTTGAGATTGATTACTAGCAACACTCAATATTAGCGGCATTAAATTATCAGGAACTCCATTCGGATCTTCTCCAATCAGTCCACTCACATGAGCACCAACAGGATTAAAGTATCTAAGTGCTACGATTTTCCAGGAGCGTTCAGATTTATGTTTATCAGAGAGTATATTTTCAATAGTCAATTTTGTTTTGCCGTAAGGATTTGTAGGATTTAACGAGGACTTTTCATCAATAGGAACATATTTTGGATCCCCATAAACAGATGCAGAAGAGCTAAAAATAATATTCTTGCATTTGTATGCACTCATAACTTCCAAAAGATTCTTACTGCCCAAGACATTATAAGAATGATATTTCTCTGGATATAATAACGACTCATTAACAGATTTTAATCCAGCGAAATGAATTACTCCGCTGATATTACATGAATCAAAAATCTTTGAAAGACCCTCTTTATTTCTTATATCAATTTCAAAGAATTCAACTGATGACTTTGAAATATACTCTACTCTATTTAAAGACTCTCTTGAGCTATTACACAAATTGTCCGCAACGATAATATTAAATCCCTCTTTTATTAATTCAATACATGTATGAGAACCAATAAAACCAGCACCACCTGTAACCAAAATATTCATATTATTGATTTGTAATCATGAAATAAATATGGGAGTTAAAATATACTAGCAAATAAAAAAATAGTCCGCAGCGCCTTTAATTTCTGGAATTTGTTCCATAGATCTCCAATTATGTGAAGAATAATCCGCTCCACATAAGTTAAATTTGGAATAACCTAACTCTCGTAAATAATTCCAGATTTCTTGGGAAGACACATTTGCTGCCAAGAGGGCATGTGTACTGAATTCTATTATGAGTGCAGGTTTTTTCTTTAAAATTGTTTCTTTAAGACCTTTAAGGACAAATAATTCTGATCCCTCTACATCAATCTTAATTAAATCAATATGCTTTTGCAATCTTAGCTCAGAGCAGTCATCCCCTTTTATAAATTTTGCAACAGGTGCTGTTTTTTCTGACGTAAAAACGCTGGCACATCCTGCTTGATCTTTATCTGTAAACTTAAATATTTTAGTAAAGAAACTATAAAAATTAAAAGCATTAGGGCTTCCAATTGACATCTCAGTAGTTTCCGAAAATAGTCCCAACTCTAAAGGCTTGATATTTGAAATCTTATTTGAAGAAATATTTTGCTCAAGATACTTAAATGTTTCGGGAAATGGTTCAAAGGAAATAACATTTACATCCTCTATCATTGAGTAAAAAATTGAGTAAAATCCTAAATTTGCTCCAGCATCTACAATAGTGATTTCATTTTTAGATTTTAGCTTCTTTAAAAAATTAACTTCTTCTTTTAAAGTATTTAAAAAGGTTGCGTGATCAAGGCTAGAATAACCAGCAATCATATGACCTTGACCAATGATCTTCATTCCAAAAACCTCCATTTGCATAACTGAGCGGAATTTTGACCTATTTCTAATTTGATGTATGAGTTCAATAATTAAAGTAAATATTTTTTTCATTAGTTAGCCTTTATAGATATTTTTAATCCATTAAATAAACTTCATCATAAGTTTTAAATAATGTCTCAGTATATTTTTTAATATGAAATTTATTAATTACATTTGCATATAGATTATCAGCAAATTCTGATGCTTTATCTTTATTTGCCTTAATATATTTTATTTCCTGAATAACCATCTCTGGATCAAGCTCCTTTGGCTCTATAAGTTTATTGTCAAAAACATCCACAACTACTTCTGGAAGAGGAACAGATCCTGTAATAAATCTTTTATCTACAGGCAAGGTTGGTTTTATAAGAATCCCCGATTGTTTATCAGTTATTATTTCAGGAATACCATCAACTTGACTGGCTATTATAGGAACCTTATTGAGTGCAGCCTCTATAATTACATTTCCAAGTGGCTCTCTTATAGAAGGTACCACAATAACATCAAAATTTTTCATTTTAGACCAAGCATTTTTGACTCTTCCAAAGAACCTAATTGATTTAACTCCTAGCTCAACTGCATATTTCTCTAGTTCGGCTCTTGAACTACCATCTCCAATAATATTGAGTTCAAATTCATTATTATCTAGATTTTGCATTGATTTTATCAATGTATGAACTCCTTTATTGATTTCGAGGCGACCTACAAAACCAATCACAAACTTTCCAGAATATTTTCTTGCTTTGATATTTTTAGCCTCAGCAATCATTTTGTCAGAAATAACTCCATTATAGATAACTTTCATCTTTGCAAGATCAATATTAAATTTCCTATTTAAAATTATTTTTGCTGCATTTGAGTTGCAAAGAATTAGATTTGAAAGATTCGCATTCTTTTTTGCTAGGTTTTTTTTAGAAAAACTTTGGTTCCAAGCATTTCCTCTTTCATGAAAGATTAACTTTCGTGGTCTAGTTATGTAATAAAAAAAATAAAACTTCTTGCTAACTAAATTATTATAAGAATGTACTAAAATATTTCTCGAAAAAAATAGAATCAAAACCTTATACAAAAATCTATTTGCATGAATTTTAAGAGAGGCATAGCTTGGATCTATTGAAGAGGTATTTAATATAAGATTTGAAGATTTGTCTTTTTTGGTTAAATTATTGAAAAAAACTTCAAACTGAGACTGAACTCCACCAATTCCGCTAAGTTTTAATATATGTAAAATCTTCACAATAATGAATTAAAGTTTTTTTCATGCATAAATCTTTTATCTTGATCTCATCATCGGTGGATCAAAATAAACCTGTGAGCATTTGTATGAAAAGTAAATTAAGCATAAATAGATTGATATTGGTGACTGTGGAAGATGCCAAAGAGTTTTAAAATAACAAATCCATAAAAAAAGCAAAGCATAACCAAAAGCACTATTTTTGTTCGTTAGAATTTCATTGATGATATTAATTAACACCGCCATTATGAAGGAAACCCAAAAAAATAGAGAAAATGCTGATAAATTCTCACCTTTTTCTCCAACCCTTACATTTAAGGTTCCATCACCAATAAAACTTACACTTTGCCCAATACTTAAAAAAAGCTCCAATGAGTTATTTCCTGAGTAGCTTGTTAATTTATTTAAAAGACTAAGTGATAAAGATAATTCATAGAAATTAGCAATTATCATAAGCAGAGCAATAAGAAACAGAGATGAGACAAATATGGCGCTAAAAATATTTCTAAGGAATATCCAAACGAGTAATGCTCCTAAAAGAGCAGCTATGGTGGTAAATGAATGAGCCCATCCAATTAAAACAATTGCAATGAAAATCATTATTAAATGAGATCTTAATTCAGGTTTATAATTTTTTTGAAGAAAAATTATAAAAGCCGGCACCATCATGAAGCCAAAGATTTGAGGCTCAAAAAAATAGGATGAGAACTGATAAAAATCAAAACCTAAGAAACTTGCTAAATTCTGTCCTGTGATAAGTAATCCCATTCCAAAGGGCATACTGTACAAATCTTTACCTAAATTTCCCTCATTAACTTTTCTTAAAAAACTTACATCTATTGTGTAATCAATAATGTTGTCAATGGTTAAACTGAGAAAAAGAAGAGCAGCGCCTGTTAAAAGAACAAATAGCATCAAATGATAGTATGGCATCGTGATATCTTTAAATAACTTGCCGCAAGATATCGCTTGAAGTATTAGAAAAACAAAAAGCATATGTCTTATTAAGAAAGCCCCATAAGAAGAGGTTATATTAGAACTAAAAAGATTAACAATTACATCTATATAGCAAGCCAAAATAAAAAGGATTACTGGAAGAATCGCTAGAATAAGGTGCCTTGAAAACATCATGCTTACAATTCTTTTATCCATACCCTTTATGAATCCAAGAAAGATAGTTGCTAGCATCATTATTGTAATTACAAAACTGTGGGAATATCCTGAGATCTGACTTCTTAAAAAATCAAGTGCCACTGTGCCCTCTCCTAATAGAAAAAGAAGAATAGTTAAATATAGGAAAGATGGATAAAAAATATGAAGCCTATTTCCCATATTTCAAAAATAATATTGGTAAATTTTTGTTAAATAGTTGAAGTTTTTAAAGCACATTTTAATAACTTTCTTGTTAATTCAAAAACTAGGTTTATGTAAAAATTCTTTATCGATTAAAGGACTTTCATTAATCTTGCCTGGTATTTCTATTATTTCAACATCAATACCTAAAAAATTCGCTTCAATGCCAACGGAGCTATAGGTAGCATAAACTTTATCAACTTTTGATAGCTCTTCAATAATGGAAGCATTCGAAACGGTTAAATTATTCAAGTATCTATATTTATCTACATATTTATTATTAGCTCTTGGATGAGGCTTTAGAATATAATTAATTTTATGATTGTTTTTAATTTGGTCATGCAAGCTCATCATTAAAAACTCACCATCATGAAGCCCAGGAGCAATCAAAGAAATATCCTTGAGAGATACACATCGATCAACTTGCTTTAAATAGTCCAGTCTGTAAATTTTATTCATAATATGAACATTTTTATATCCTGCTGAGAGGTATATATTTTTTGAAAATTCATCCTCAGCAAGAACCATATTTGGCAATGGAAAAGAGTTAATTCCGTTAGCACTGATACTCAGTTCATTCGATGCTGCCATATATAATAATTTTCTTAATGATGCTGGTCCATGCTGAAATCCAACAGATTTTGTTTTAGGTGACAGAGAATTTAAAAAGAAAGTAATCATTCTTCCATAAGGATATTCATGGAGATAGTAATATATTTTTTTTACAGAGATACTATTAAAAAATTTATTTAATGGATTCAACCACATTAATAGCCTAGGAAGCCGAATTAAAGAAAAATAAAGTTCTTTTTTTATACTTTCAGTAAGATCGATATTCTGTAAATTATATCTCTTTGAAAGTATTGGTCGAAACTTAAAAATCAGAACTACTGAATATAGAAAAGATGCCAAAATATCTTTTATTGATAAATAATCATCTAAAATCCTCACTTTTTCTATTGATGCTAATTTTTTAGTGGCTATCAAATAATCTTTAATACCTAGATTTTGATGAAGCCCATCTGTTAAAAGGTTCACTAAGAAAATATCTTTATCACTTACAAGATCTCCAAACTTATCCTCATGGAGATTATTATTTAGATGAAGAGGATATCTGGTTAAAAAGAGATTCTTTACTTCCTTTTTTTGAGTTTTTCTTCTACTAATGAAAATTGATCTAATAAAAACCCCAATTACTAATTTTAAAAAAAAAGTTATATTTTTTATAAGTACATAGCTTAAAAGCAATGAATCATCTTTTATAGCTTTTCTTTTATAATCAATTTTTCCAATTACAGAGTTGATTGATTGAAAAGTATCTTTGTTACAACCATCAAAAATCACCTTATCAATCTTATTCTCTTCTAAAAAGTCTTTAATAAAAATTGAATTGCAAAAATTTGAGTAAGTGGAGAAGATTTCAGAGCGTTTGCATGAGAAATCTGTTAAAAAATATAAAGATAGCCTCTCCATATAAATTAAGTTTTTGCTAATAAACTCTTGATTTTGTTTATATACAAAATCCGTATAAACATCTGCATTACTTGTTGCTATATTATTTAGTTTTTTCGGGTCATTAATTGATAAAACATTTTGTCCTTTTATTCTTCCAATACCAAGGCTATAAGCTTTCACATCATGGTCTTCATTGGGATAATTTTTATCATTATCACCACAATAAATGTAAAGAATTTTTTCCATAAAGATTACTTAATTAATTTCGTAAATTATTTTAATTTTGTAAGTTTCTTATTAAAGATTGGGGGTGGCAGCAAACGCATTGGTAAAAGAACCCTAGCGCCTGATTTTTTCCATTTACCTGTTTGGTTAAACTCACTATCAGGCGTTCTCCAATTTTCTCCATATCTGTGTGCAAGAAAATCTTCTGTATTAAGAGGAATCTTTACTTTTACGCCATAAAAATCAATATCCTTGAGTTCACTAAAGAATTCTATGGGGAAACGATGATAAATACAGGATGAAAAATAAATATGTAAACGCAAATAAGCTTTAAAAATAAACAAAATAATGCTTTTTGGAAAATAACTTGCTCTATTTAACCATTTATCTGAAGATGGATTTACTAGATTCCTTAATATAAATAAAACTTTTTTCTTCAGCGGACCTAAAATACCTTCTGGTTTTTGGATCCATCTCATATATGCAAAGTCATCTTTACGAGTATATAAATAAATATCTATATCAAATACATCGTTGACTTCTCTATCTCTAACTTTCAGCTGAATTATATTATCTAAAAATGGGAGAGATTTTTGGATTGTAATTTCAAAATTTTCAACATGGAAAAAATTACTTAACTCGTCTAAGTCTGGCACCTCTTCTCTCCAAATAGCAACATCGATATCATGTTCCCAGGGAAAGACTTTACCATCTCTATATGCAGCTAATGCAGTTCCAGCTTCAAGCCAAAATTCAATATTTCTCTTAGAAAAGAATTCATTCAAAAGCTCTAAACTTTTTTTAATTCCATGTATTTCTTGCATTTAAATTTCTCCAATAGTTCGGTTATAAAAAATTGCGGAATCCTTCATTATTCTCAGCTAAAAAATTAATTGGCACAAAATCTACATCACATTCTTTGGCAGCAGATAGATCATTTGGTGAATCTCCAAAAAAAATAGCTTGTGAAGGTTGTTTCTTCGTTTTTTGTAATATTGACCTAATATTGCAAACTTTTGAGGCAGGAGAGCCTAGTATAAAATTAAAAAATTTAGTCCATCCCCTTCTTTTTACTATTTCAGTTACCTCCTTTTCTGGAGCTGCTGATGCAATTGAACAAATTAATTCTTTTGATTGAATATATTTGAGAACCTCGGTCACAGATTCTACCTCATCAGTTTTTGAAATCTTATCAACTACTAAATCTGAAAAGATTCTAGATAACTCTTTTATATCATTTTCGTTAGGATTAATTCCTAGAAACTCATTATGATAAAAGGTAAATTTATCATAACGGCTCATGCCTCCATTTTGTTCATGATGTGCAATTACTTTATTCATAACTTTTTTCCCAAATTTATAATAGATATCAGCAAAAGCATCTGTTTTGATTTTTACTGAATCAACAAGTACTCCATCGAAATCAAAGATAACGATTTCTTTTCGATTAAGGATTTCTTTTCCAACGCTTGGATTATATATTTTCAAAAAATTGTCTTAGATAATTATATTAAATAGGTTTGAAGTATCTAGTTATCTCTAGTTTTGTGGATTTCTTCTATTAAATCCATAATACCTTGACCAATATCAATAAATTCGTCAGGCACAATTTTAATAGCCTGATCCGGCTGATATCTGTAAGGGGTAATTTTATAGTGATCATTAGAAACATTCTTATCTGAAAAACTCACGCTGTTTTTCAAACCAGCTATCTCAAAAATCATATTGATTAGTGAGTGAGAGTCTAATACTTGAAGACCAGTAATTGTTACTGACTTATTAATATATCTTTCGCTTAAAGTATCAACACTTAATCTGGCAGCATCTTGGACATGAATATATTCTCTTCGTTCTTCGCCGGTTCCATTATAATCAAGATGGCCATCCTTCATTATCTGATCAACATACTTATAAAGCCCATTCCATGATTGAGCTCTTGGTCCATATAGTGAGCCATATCTTAGAAAAGTATAGTCCATTGAATACTCGTCAGAATATGCCTTAACTATAATCTCTGAGGCTTGTTTGCTTGCTCGATAAAATGATCCATTAGAGCTATAAACATACATGGTAGAAGCATACATAAATCTTTTAATTTTTGAATTACTAGCAACTTCTAATGCAGTTGTTACTCCCATTACATTATTTTGTATTGAATCAAAAGGATTATTTTTTGCATCTTGAATATCTGCTATACCAGCAAAATAATAAACATAATCTATATCTTGAAAAGCTTTCTCTAAGGAGGATTTATTCATGATGTCATCAACGATAATAGACTGATCAGATCTTAAATAAGGTGAATCTTTGCAATCAAAAATAGTAACTTTATGGCCCCTTTTTGATAGCTCATCAGCAGTATGACTTCCCATAAATCCAGAACCACCTATGACCAATATCTTTTTTGAATCAGATTTTTTCATTGTATATTTCTTTTTCTCTCAACAGATATTCCATTTCAGGGACTGGTTGTTTTTGCTCTGAATTTAAAATGTATCTCACCGCCTCCTCAGTAGCTTGAATTTCCATTTGCACCCTACAATCAATAGTGCTTGATCCAATGTGAGGTGTAAGAATGCAATTATCGTAGCTACTAAGTTTACCTATATATGGTTCAACTTCATAGACATCAATGGCTGCTCCTCCAATAATATTTTTACTCAATGCTTTTTCTAAGTCTTTTTCATTAATGATCCCTCCTCTTGATGTATTAACAATCATTACATCAGAATTCATCATCTTCATTTCTTTTAGAGATATCATGTTATTTGTTTTTGAATTAAGAGGCACATGCAGAGAAATAAGATCAGATTCTTTATAAATTTGATCAAGATTTGCAAACTTAATTTGATCATTGTCTTCGGTATTTAATCTAACATTGGCATCAAAATAAAGAACTTTCTTGCATCCAAGAGCTTTTAAATTGTCAATAACTTTACTTCCCATTCTGCCAGCTCCAATGATTCCTATACAGCATTCAGTTAATCTTTTACCAAAATACTTATTCCAATTACCTTGATGCATTTGGATATTTGCAATATGAGCATTTCTTAACAATGTATACATAAGTCCCATCGTAAGATCGACTACTGCAGGTGCTGGAGCCTCAGGTGTATAGGACACAGATATACCATTATTTTTAGCGGCCAAAAGGTCGACACTATCCAAGCCAATTCCAACTCGTGATATGAGCTTTAAGTTTTTTGCGGCAAGAATAACCTTCTCTGAAATCTTTTCTGTTCCAGCAATAATTACTTCACAATCGCCTACAAGATTAACAAGCTCGGACTCATTAAGCTTTTTCTTGAGGGGATTAATAAGGTAGCTTATATTATTTTTTTCAAGAAGATCTAACGGGTATCTATCAATTTCCCCAAAGGGAATAGTATTTATGAGAACTTGTGACATTATTTTTCACCCAATCCAGTTACAGATTACACAATGAACAACTTAGTAACTCTGTTCACTACTTTTTAACTTACCTTTTTCAATATGCAAAGTAACATCAGCATACTTTAACACATCTTTTTTATGGCTCACTACAAAGACAGTCTTGCCTTTCATTAAAGCGAAAATATGCTTATTTAAGCTTTCCGCTGTCGCATCGTCTAGTGCGCTAGTAGCCTCATCCATAATAAGCATCTCAGGTTTTTTAATTAGGGCTCTAGCGATTGAGACTCTCTGTCTTTGGCCTCCAGATAGCATTACACCTCTATCTCCAACCTCAGTTTCATAGTCATCTGGAAGATCCATGATAAATTGATCAAGGCCTACTTTTTTAGTAGCTTCTCTAACATCCTGTAGTGAAGCATCAGGATTTGCAATTCTTATATTTTCTTCGATAGAGGCATGAAATAGAAAAACATCTTGTCCAACATATCCTATTTGACTTCTCCAAGAATCTATATCGATATCATTAAAATTATGAATATCTAAAAGGATATTTCCTGATGAAGGTTTATAAAGCCCTAGCAATAGATCAATGATAGTTGATTTACCTGCCCCTGATGTTCCCATAACAACTGTTGTTTTTCCAAATGGAATTGTCATAGAAATATTTTTGAGAACTTCTTTTCCTTCCTCGTAATGAAAACTCACATTCTTAAATTGAATATTCTCAAAAGGTGGGATATTGTTTCTTGGTGAAGATTTTTGCTCAAAATCAATACTATTTCGCATCATCTTATTAACTAATTTCATTGAAGGAAGATATCTTTCAACAGCAAGTCTATTAACAAGCAGTCTCGATACCTGAGTCATGGTCTTATATGAAACTATTACTATCATGCTTAAAACAGGTAGAACATTTTTGAAATAATCTGAATCAAAATTAAGGGAAATATAAAATATATAAGAAACAATAAGAGCTACTAACATAACTTCAGCAAGTGGAGATGTTGAAACTGAAAACGTATCCCACCTTACTAATAATTTCTTAACATTTGATAAAGAATCTGAAAGTCTTCGGTCTAGACTCTCACTAATGCCAAGTATTCTGATATTTCTCATTGCTGATAAGTTTTCGCTTACTTGAGATGAAATGCTTTGATTTAAAGAAACTTCACGTGTTCCAACTGATCTTGCATAGCCGCCAATAACCTTTGCAACAATAAAATATATTATTGTTCCAACAACAAGCATTGCAATTGTAAGTTCTGGACTGCTAACCAACATCAATATAATAAATCCTGGAATTAAAAGTAATCCTGTTATCATCTCTGTTAATTGCAAGATACCCATTGCAGTATTTTGAGTCTCAGTAATAACATTATTAACTAAATCGCCATGCTTATACTTGACATATTTCCCAAGGGGCATATTAAAATAAGATTGAGTAATTCTTCTCATTGAATTAACTTTTATGCCATATGAAAAATTACTTCTAAGAAATCCTCTGAGAATAATTAATAAATTTTTAATTAATATTACGCTTATAAAAACAATACAAGTATTGACTACTGTCATTTCTATACTAAAAAATCCAAATAAATCAGCAAATATTTCACCTATTGCAGATTCTGAATCTGACTCCAATAAGGATTCCATTAAAGGAATAATCATTGCAAATCCAAAGCTTTCAAAGAAAACAGAAAGTGCTATGACAAGAATTAAGAAAAGAAAATTAATTTTTTTTGGTCTTACAAGCTCGCCAACTGTTTTAATAACCTCTTTTATCATGATGGTTTTCCTTAAAGGTAGTTTATCTGCTTTTTTTTAAATATAAATCAGTATTTTAAATGGTGTTGCTCAAGCGAAGCATTTTTTCAAGATCTTTAGAAATCTGCTCTAGACCATTGCTAGAACCAATATTAAAGGTCTTTTTAAGTTTATTAATTGAATTAATAATATCTTTAGGGCTTCTATGTTTCCAATATTTTATATTCCCTTTTAAATCAGCAAGATTGCATTCAAGCCCCTCGAATTCTGATAGGGGAGATGGTATTTTTGTTCGGTTTATTGCAATTGCCGGTTTATCTCTAGCAATGGTTTGCCATATGGTCGTAGAAGTTAATGCCATAGATATGGCAAGATTAGCCTCATCGATTAAATCTTCAAATTTATTATATTCAAGTTCTTTTGGCTTATCACAGTGAACAACAAAAATATTTTCTAATTCTCTCTCCAAGTTTTTAAACCATGTTGGTAAAAGTTTTAATTCTCCCTTTTTACCTTTAACAATGAATAGAGTATCAGGAAAATCTTTTGCTAAATTCAATGAAGACTTAAGAAAACTTTCCATTTCATCGAAAGCCCAATAATAATATCCTGTCTTCTCAACATACACTTGAGCAGGAGCAATAACAATTTTGTAATTAAATTTTGACATTACTTCCCTTAACTCTTTTGATATGCCTTTTAAGTCATGATTTCCTTTTCGAAAAAACTCAACTTTTTTGAAAGAGTTGATATTTCCTCCATATCTATTTTGCATACTTTCATCAATAGAATTCATTGAATAATAGATATCAAGATGATTGTAATCAAATGACCGATTTGGAGGGAAGAAAAAAGATTCATTTAAGCTTACCATTTTGGTCATGTCATTTTTATACTTAAACATTAAAATATACAATGGCTTGTCAACTAAAACACCAAGGATTATAGATGGTGATAAGCCAACAACTTTTTTGGCTGTATAAGTATCTTCAATACACCTTTTAAGATAATAGGCGTCAATACCCGAATTAAAATAAAAAAGTAGGTCATTTAAAGATGACTTTAAAGAACAAAAATATGATTTTGTTGAGATAAGGCTTGCTTCTTTAAACGAGCTAAAAAAGTAAAATCCAAATTTTTTATCCCCACTGCCTGAAAAAGGGAAAATGCCTCTGATTTGAACATTATCCTTTTTGTTAAGTGCTGAACAAAAAAAATTATGCTCACCATTGTCTGGACTAATTTTCTTTCTGAAAAATAAAATAGGAGCAGAAGATACTTTTTTCTTGATTTTAAGTGACATAAATATGTCTTTGAGCCAAATAAAAGTTATTTTCATCAACGAAAGCAGATATGGGAAAAAAACAAAATAATTTCTCTTTGGCCTTAAATCAGAATGGATTGTGTTTAAAAGCAATGGCGCAATTTTCTTACACTTATCATCTTTTTCAATAAGGTTTGAAATGGTTCTTTCAAAAACAAAATAATCCAGTGCATTTATGTCTATAGATTTTCTGACGTAATCCAACATATATATATCACTGCTTGAAAAACAATTAGAAAATTTCTTAAAATATTTTGATATCTTAAGTCGAGACTCTTTTTCATACTCAACACTTTTAATTGCAGATGGAAATTTTATTTGGATTACATTTTTTAATGTGAATTCATGCTCTCCCCAAATATATACTTGATAACCTAATAATTGGAAGAATCTGATTTTGTTCAAATTCCAAAAGATATTATTTTTAATGCGATAAACAAATAATTTTTTCATTTTAATTTCATGATGATCTATCTAGTTTTTTTAAAAATATTATTAATCCAAAAAAAATTTATATAAATTTCAAAGAGAATATATTATTTAATTAAATTTTTTCCCAGGTAATAGGAGTATCACTATCTATATCTACTGAGGCACGACGACCAACTATAATATCGAAATAACGGGGAAGAATACCGCCCCCTGGCCCCTTAATTACTATCATTTCTTCATCAATAATTTCTCCAGCTTTAATATTTTTAGCAGCATAGAGGCACTTCCTTTGTGAATTAAGAGTGATGTACTCATTTGGTTTTATGTCCTTTACTCCATCTCCAAGGATATTAGGTATGCGCTGAGCCATTTCAACAAGAGAAGCCATCTCTTTTGGTTCAGAAGAGAGAATATGATCTGGCCCTTCCATGGTTCTTGAGAGACTAAAATGTCGTTCAATGACATTTGCACCAATAGCCATCGCAGTATGAGAAACAAATAAACCAAAAGTATGATCAGATAGACCTACTGGAACTTTAAATGCATTTTTAAGAGTATTTATGGCATTAACATTCATTTCGTCTTCTGCAGCAGGATATGAAGAGTTGCAATGCAATAAGATTACATTTGGATTGCCTTGTTGAAGAATTGTATTTACAGCATCTTCAATGTTCGATAATGTGCTCATACCAGTTGACAGTATTATTGGCTTCATAGTCTTTGCAACACATCTTATTAAGGGTAAATTTACTAAATCCATGGATGCGATTTTATATAACTTTACATTCTGTGATTCTAAAAATTCAACGCTTTCTTCATCAAATGGAGTTGAAAAAATCTCTATTCCTTTTTCTCTTGCATACTTGAAAACTTTGGCCTGATCTTCAAAAGACATGGAAAGACGATCAAACATATCAGGAATACTTTCTTGAAGACCATCTGCTATCTCTGCATAGTTAGCAGTTTTCATCTTTGCTGAAACCCTGCTTCCTTTTGTAAACGACTGAAATTTAATAATTGGACATTTTGCTATCACAGCCTCATCAATAAGCTTGAAAGCTAAATCAAGACTGCCATTATGATTCATGCCCGCCTCAGCAATAATAAATGGAGGATGGCCATCTCCAATTTTGTGTCCAGCAACTTCAACTTCGTAATTCTGTTTTACGGGTACAACTTCTCTTATAGACTGTGACAAACTAGAGTCTTTTCCACTTATATTATCAACAGTATCAAAAGCCATATGGAATAATATCTGGCTATCTGCATAATTAAAATCTCCTCCAGTGCCAAGAGAATACAATTGCGAATATCGATTGAGGACTGATCTTGTTTTGACGAGTTCCTCTTGATAGCCCGTATTTTGAATTGGATATACAAATGGTTCTCTATGAGATTTTGATGCTATTATTTCATTCTTCTTTGTTAAACCAACCTTGACCAGATTATCTTTAATTTTCATTAGAAAATCTTCATCACTTAAAGAATCAATATCATCGCCTTTTGAATAGGCAACTTCAGCTACTAATACGCTTTTGTCATTTGGACAAGTGTCCGGTGCCATAGTTTTTGGTTCTGTTATTCTATTAAATAAAACTTCTTCTGAATCATAATAAAGCCAATTCATATCATTTGGCAGAACAGTATCTTTATTAATCGATACGTAAGCTATTCGGATGCCCCTAAATTTTAATCCACTTTCGTAACCAAAAAACTTGGCCATCAATGTTATAGGTATTGAAGAAATTATAACGTCACTTGTGTCTACCTTTACCGAAGAATTATCTGATAATGTAAATGATTTTATAGTAGAGCCTTCAGTCTCAAGTGAAGTTACAGTTGAATTGAATATAATCTTTCCACCTAGATCATTTATTTTTTTTGCAATTGACTCATAAATTGCGCCAGTGCCTTTTTTTCCAACCGCAACCCATTCATTTTCATAGAAAGGTGATATCTTTTGTCTAAACTTGATTCTTTTAGGAGCCCAGTCAGCTGTGAGCTCTGATATCTTTATACCCCAAAGCTTTTCTGGGTATTTTTCATAAAACATACCTCTTAGAGTTGGGCCAACTTGAGCATCCATGTATTGCTCATAAGATGTAGCCATAGCTTTTTGATAATCCGTTATTTCTTCAATTTCTGAAACAATTTTTTCTCTATCCTCCTCTTTAAAATTAGATAGCTCTTCCCATGAAAGAGGATAATTATAGAATTCATCAAAATCTTTACCTTTAACATTTTGGCAGAAAAAATCTCCTTCTTTCATTAAATTGCCAAATTCATTTTTCCAAAATTTTGCCAATCTCTGATCGGGGGTGTGAAAAATATGTGGGCCAATATCTAGAGTAAAATCCTCCCATTTAAAGCTTGAACACATGCCTCCAACTCGATTACTTCTTTCATAAATCGTTACTTCATATCCAGCTTCAAGCAACTTCCAACCACAAACTAATCCAATTGGACCTGCTCCTAGAATATGTGCTTTTTTATTACTCATATATTAAATGTCCTTATTTACTTACTTTTTTTAAAAATTTAAAGAATGTCATTATGATTCCAGTTAAGTATCTAGTCTATTTTATTTTTAATATAGCTTCTTAACTTATTCAGTTTTATCTTTTCAGTTGGACTTAAATCTAACTTTAAATTACCATCTCCGTCAGAAACACCATAAATAATTGTTGGATTTTTAAAGTCATCGACCACGAATTCTCCATTTTTACCTAAAAGCCCTCCGGAAAGAATACTAATTTCATCGTCTATATTTAATCTACCAATCTTATTAACAGCTAAATCATATGATTTCTGATATTGATTAATAAAACCAAGCAATGATGGCGTTATATCACCTCGTAAAACTTCTATTCCCTTTTGTTGAGCTTTTTCAATAGCATCTCTATCAATATTTCCTTTACCAATATCCATAAGAATAGAATCTGCTTTCATATTTTCAACTATCTCAGATGTTATAATTTTTCCTCCACTGCTCGCCCCAATAATAACATCACAACTTTCGGCAGTTTCCTTTACTGAATTAAAAAAATCAATAGTGGAATTGCAGTACCTTGGAGTGGCAATTTTAATTGCTTCCACCATTGCCTTACTTTTTTTAAAATCGCGGCGATATATTTTTATATTTACACCACTTTCGGCTAACTTTAAAGCTAGCTTAAAGCCTATGTTTCCGCACCCAATAATAGATATTGTTTTATTTTCAAATCTATTTAATTTAAGTGCTAATATTCCCCAAACTCCATCAACAGTTAGATCATTTGGTTTATAACTTATAAATTTTGTTTTTGGATTAAGTAGCTTCAAGATATCTAAGATAAAGCCCTTTTTAATAAGAGGTCCTAAAGTATCGTACTTTTCATTAATATTTATATTAAAATTTCTTAAAACATCTTCATCTAGACAAGTCTTAGTATTAATTTTTTTTTTGATATCAATCAAAATCCCATTTACATGACTTGCAATAACCGAAGCAACAATAATTGCCTGATTAATTGAGTTGACAACCACTCCGGTAACATAAATATTATTCATGGACCTCAAGGGAGTTGCATATGGTCGATCAAGATTTTTCTTGTAGGTTGTGCTTATTGAAAAAAAAAGGTTTGCTTTTTTCTTTCTTGCAATAGATTTTGAAAGAGAAACATCTTCTAAAACTAGCTCTAGCCAGTTTTTGAGATAATCTAAATCTTCATTTATAAATTCAGATTCTTCTACCATGCCGAGAAACCGCCATCGACAATGATATTTTGTCCATTTGTATAATTATTATCATCTGATATAAGAAAGTCCAAGGCTGGCAGTAGATCAAAATCGTTTGCAAGTCTTCCCGATGGAGTAATAGAACTATAGTTTTTTAAAAAGTCTTTTGATTGGTTTCTAAGAACTCCTCCTGGAGATATTGAATTTATTTGAATGTTTGATAATGCATAATGAGCTGCGAGATATTTTGTTAACATTATTACACCAGCCTTTGTAATACTATATACTTCTGAGTTATTCCTTCCGCTTGAGCCGTATATATTTGGATTACTGCTTACAACTCCATAAATTGAACCAATATTAATTATTTTTCCTTTTTTAGCTGATTTCATCTTCTTTATTGCTTCTCTACACATCAAAAAAGTACCCTTGAGGTTTATATCAAGGACAGCTGAAAATTCTTCTATTGTTCTTTCCTCAAATGGTGTAAAAACTCCAATACCTGCATTATTTATAACTATCTCAATATTACTTAATGACTTAAAGAAAGATACAACTTGTTTTTCATTAGTTATATCAAGGTTTACATATTGAACATTCTTTGGAAGTTTCTTTATTGGAGATTTTAAATCAACTGCAAAAATATTAAGATTTTTTTTCTGCGATAAATGATTTATAAAAATATTGCCAAGTTGGCCACTTGATCCGGTAACAATTACATTTTTTTTCATAATTAAACTCTTTTTTAGGAAATTACATATATAAAGGTTAAAAATAAAACTTATTTTTGAAGAACATTACTGAAATTAGCTATCTTAAAAAGGTATTTACCATAAGAGGTTTTTTCCATATTTCTTGCCATTTCAAGAAGTTTTTCTTTAGTTATATAACCTTTATTAAATGCTATCTCTTCGAGGCATGCAATCTTAAGCCCTTGCCTATTTTCTAGTACTTCAATATAAGTTGAGGCATCATGAAGACTAGTATGAGTTCCTGTATCAAGCCATGCAACACCTCTCCCAAGAATCTCAACTTTTAGTATGTTTCTTTTTAAATAATCTTTAATTATGTCAACTATTTCTGTTTCTCCACGTGCAGAAGGTTTTAATTTTTTTGCCACTGAGCAGACATCATTATTAAATATATATAGTCCAGTGATTGCATAATTTGATTTTGGATCTTTTGGTTTTTCTTCAATTGATATTACCGAATTATCGTTATCTAATTCAACAATTCCATATCGACTTGGATCTGAAACATAATATCCAAAAATAGTAGCTTTATTTGTGTTGATATTGGGTATGATGTGAGAATTTATAAATGTATCGGCATGGAAAATATTATCGCCTAAAATTAAACAAACTCTGTCATCTCCAATAAAGTCCTCTCCAATTAAAAAAGCCTCAGGTATTCCACAAGGTTTTTCTTGGACTTTGTATTGAATATTTATGCCAAATCTAGAACCATCGCCAAGTAATAATTTAAATCTTTGATTATCTTCCTTCGTTGTTATTATTAGAATCTCTGTAATGTCGGAAAGCATCAAAGTGGCTAATGGATAATAAATCATTGGTTTGTCGTATACAGGAAGTAACTGTTTAGAAACTACTTGTGTGAGGGGAGAAAGTCTTGTTCCACTTCCACCAGCTAATATTATTCCTTTCATGATTTGTTTTTTAATTCAATATATTTATTTTTATAGGTTCCATCAAGGACACCCATAACCCACGATTCATTATCTAAATACCATTTTACAGTCTTATAGAGGCCTGATGAAAAAGTTTCCGTAGGCCTCCAATCTAGTTCATCAGATATCTTTGTAGCATCAATTGCATATTTAAAGTCATGACCGGGCCTATCTTCAACATATTCTATAAGATCTGAATATTTTCCAGAGGGTTTAGGTGCCAGCTCATCCAGAATAGAACAGATGCTTACTACAACATCATAATTAGTCATTTGATTAGATCCACCAATATTATAAGTCTCGCCAGGATTTGCATGTTTAACGATCCTAAGCAAGGCATCTGCATGGTCTTCAACAAAAAGCCAGTCACGTATTTGCTTACCATCACCATAAATTGGTAAAGGAAGCTCCTTTATTGCATTAGTAATGATTAGAGGTATAAGTTTTTCTGGAAATTGATATGGGCCATAATTATTCGAGCAATTACTTATTATTGTGGGCAAGCCATAAGTCCTATTCCAAGCACTAACTAAATGATCGGAAGCTGCCTTTGATGCAGAATATGGTGAGCTTGGATTGTAGTCTGAATCTTCATTAAAAGTGCCGTCAGTATTACCCAAATCTCCAAAAACTTCATCTGTTGATATATGATGAAAGCGAAATGCATGCCTTTTAGGAAGTTTAAGAGATGACCAATAACTCCTTGAAGCTTCTAACAAAGAATAAGTTCCAAGCACATTAGTTTTTATAAACTGATCTGGTCCTTTTATTGACCTATCTACGTGTGATTCTGCAGCCAAATGCATAATTGCATCAGGCTTACTTTCATAAAGTATATTTTCAATCTCAATTTGATTGCATATATCGATATTTTTAAAATTATGTCTCTCATCAAAGAAAATATCTTCAATTGAGCAAAGATTTCCTGCATAAGTTAATGAATCAACATTTACAACCTCATAATCTGTATTTTTAATAATACTCCTAATAACTGATGAGCCTATGAATCCAGCACCACCAGTAACTAATAACTTCAAGTTGTTCTCCTGTTATGGTAACTTTTAGGCCTTCTCCAATTTCTAGGATTGCCCCAAATTTTATATTTAGAACTGAACATTTTAAGTTCATCATTAAGTTTTGGTGGTAACTCTATTCTTTCAGCTTTTACAATTTCAATTAGGTTCTTATCAGAAGATGTTCCAACAATAATTTTATTTACCTTCGACAAGCCTTTAACATATCCTATGGCAATATCTAATAAAGAGTAGTTATACTTTTGAGATAACTCATCTAGTATCTTTAGAGCATTAAGAACATCATCTGATTGATCTATCTCACTATTAATGCGTGATCTATTTAATATAAGACCTTGTAAAAAAATTGATCTAGCAATAATTTCTTTTGAGGAATTAGATTTAATTATTTCAGAATAGATATGAGAGTCTAAAATACTTATAGGTAACTGAATCACATCATAAAAATCAGTTTTAAACGCAAACTCACACTCCTTCTTACTATAAATAGAGACGCCAATCTTTTCCACAAAGCCATCATTTTTAAGATTAAGAAGTGCAGCAATAATATTTTTATCACTTATAATTTCGAGCTCATTTTGATGTAAATAAAGAGTTTGGATATTATCAACCTTCAAAGCTTCCAAGGAGCAATTTACAGACTCATAAATTTTTTTTGCTGATTCCTTTGAATTTACTAATAAACTATCGATTTTTGTACAAATATTGAATTTCTTTTTGTTCTCTCTGTGATACTGACCAATAATTTTTTCTGCAATCCCATATCTGGGCGAGGTATCAAGCGTATCTATACCTAACTCATTTGCTAATTTAAGGATTTGAAAAGATGAAATCCTTTTATTTTTCGATGAAAAGCCATAGTTACTTGTTCCAAATTTAGCTGTTCCAAGAATTATTTTAGACATCATCAACTATTTTGTTTTCTGCATTTTCTAAATCAGAGAAATTATCAATATCTAACATTTCTTTTTTTGAAAGGATCAATGGAACAATCTTTTTACCTGAAATCGAGCCCGCTAAAATAGTGCTCCTCCTTACAACTTCAATATCACCTGATTGAAAAAACATTTTCGGTAATTTTTGTCTAGGTAAATTATATGGCTCGTTAATATTGGTTTCATTAACAGGGGTTTTTATAAAACCTGATTCAAGCTTCCATTGCCTAAAGGGATGTTCAGTGCTTGGAACTATTGATCTAATTGAGCTACACTCAGGAAACTTTTTAAGCAAATCAACAGCTTTTTCTATCAGCATTGGTGGACGAAATGGTGAAGTTGGTCTTAGCCAAACTATAGCATCTATAATTTCATCTAACTCACTCTCTAAAAATTTTAAGGCATGCTCTACAACTGGAAAGTCTTGCACTTCATCACCAGAAATCTTATCAGGTCTTATGAAAGGAATCTCCGCATCATATTGTTTTGCTATATCTGCTATTTCTTGAGAATCAGTTGAGACAATAGTTCGTGATATTAACGGACATCGCTTGGAGTAATTGATGCTATATGCAATAAGAGGTTTACCTTTGAGAGTTCGAATATTCTTTAAAGGGATACTTTTACTGCCTCCTCTTGCAGGAATTACTGTTATTAAATTCATACTACTTTTGTGCGATAAACCTCAAAAACTCTCTATCATTGCCATACGAAAAATGCTTTTTTGAAATTATATTAGTTATTGGTGGTTGCTTCATTTTTCTGATCCAATCCAAAATTGCTAACAAAAACTTTTGCCCTAAAACTAAGCTTATTAAATTTAATAGTCTTTGTTTTTTTTCTAAATTTATCCGCTCCTTCGCGAGATAATTATGATAATTTCTATTTCTTAAAATATCTTGATTGTCAGGGTCAATATCATAAATAAAATGGCCTTTTGATTTGAGCTCATCAATTCTTTTTGCTTCATCCTTAGTGAACTGGCTTACTCCACATGTATCTAAAAATTTCAGGTTCATGTCACTATTTTTAATAAAATGTCTTACTGAGTCCTTTGAAAAGAAACTTAAGTGCGGAACTACCATTTCTCCTGCATTTGGGTATTTAATTAGATTCCCATGAGGTATTTCACAGAAGAATACACCCCCTTTTTTAAGCATTGAATGAATGGCATTAAGGATCTCTGGAACTTTTCCTGGATTAAAATGCTCGAGAGCATGCGACATAACAACTAGGTCTACGGACCCAAAATATTTTTTAGCAGCCTCTATATTAAAGTTATAGCCTTCAATCTTGCTTCCTAGCTGTTTGAGAAACTTTTGAGCTTGTTCTTGTGGTTCAAATGAAATGTGCTTTCCTTCAAAATTCATTTGCTTTAAGCTAAATAAAAAATTTCCCATTCCTGGACCGATTTCAACAATTGTTAATTCTGATTTAATATCTACATATTGAGAGATTAAAGATATTTGTGATAAAGATCTTAAGTCATATGAATGTTTTGATCTAGAGTCAGCAATTTTTGTCTTTGTTTCTGCTTGTTTTCTAGCTTTTCCTGCATAATCTGATGAATAATATCGCTCAAGCAAATCTTCATCTACATCCTCTTCAATCATACCAAAGTTACAATTTGGACAGCATAAGATTTCTCTTTCATCAAAAATCTTAAGCTTGTCCAAAGTGGTGGGCGTATAATTGCAACGAAACATTAGCTCATTTTCATGAACCGTTAAGCATGCGGGACACTTCTTCATAATTTTTCCTCAATAAATTTTTTCAATTAGTTGTAATACTTATAGCTTGCTCCAAGTCGTCAGGAGTATCTATATCAATCCATTCACATTTTTCTGTAAATATTGGTTTTACGATGAAATCTTGCAAGACATTATCCAAAGCATAATAAAGGGATAAGTTATCATTGCCATAACGAATCTTTCGATCAATTGATTCTATAATGCACTTAATGCCAAAACTTGAGAATTGATAAACTCCAACAGCAATTCCATCGATGCTAACTAAATCATCTCCATTTTTAAGAATTTTAGAAATGGTTCCATTTTGAATAGTGACTTTTACAGGATCAGGATCAGAATAGAGCTCTATACTTTTGTTATCAATTAAAATCTTATTTTCTGCTTTGGAGTTACTAAACTTTTCTATATCTTCCTCATGACATATCAAATCACTTGTTGTAAATAGTGTTTTGGTATTACAGAATTCCCTTGCGTGCCACAGGCTTAACATATTTCCTTTATCTTTATAATCAGGATTGTAAATATATACCAAAGGCATTCCCTTATAACTTTTGCCTAAAAGATCTACGTACGGCTCATGCTCCAACCCCAAGACAATTATTACTTCAGATATAGGCAATTTAATAATCCAGTCTAGCTGATACTCAATAATTCTTTTCCCATTGAGTTCAAGTAAACCTTTTAATCCATTACCAGCAATATTTTTAAGTCTTCTTGATACACCTGCAGCATAAATGATAGCCCTCATATTTGATATTAACTAGAAGTCCAGCCCCCATCAACAATTATATCGCTCCCAGTAACATATCCAGACATTGGAGAAGCTAAAAAAAGTGCTGCTGAAATAATTTCATGGGATTCTCCAAATCTTTTCATAGGTATTCTTTCACAAAACTTTTTGTAATTTTCTTTATCATCTAGAACTTTTTTATTTATTTCGGTAAGTAATGGGCCTGGTGAGATTGTATTAACAGTAATTCCAGTTTCAGCTAATTCCAAAGCAATAGTTTTTGAAAAGAGCAAAACCCCTCCCTTACTTGATGCATAGCTAAGTCTCTCAGGATAGCTTACAGAAGAAAAAATACTTGCTAAATTAATCACTCGACCATAATCAGCTGATTTCAAAAATGGTAATGCACTTTTTGTAACTAAAAATGTACCTGTCAAATTAGTATCAATTACCTCTTTGAAATCTTGTGAAGTAACTTCTTCAATTGGTGCTCTAATATTAGTTCCTGCAGAATTTACCAAAATATTCAATTTCCCATCAAATTTTTTACCTACAATTGAAATCAAATTATGGATTGATTTCTCAGATACAACATCAACTGTGGAACAAGAACAATTGCCCTCAGCAGCTGCATTAATTTCATCGACAGTCTCATTGAGAACATCTTCTCTTCTTCCTGCAATAATAACTTTACAGCCATGTTCACATAAGGTTTTAGCAATTTCTTTTCCAATACCTGTGCCTCCACCTATAACTAGAGCCGAAGAATTATTAAAATCAAAGGGTTTTCTCATAGTTTTTCCTCTTTTTATTTCCAAAAATATCAAATGGAATGATTAAATAACCCTCCATCAATTTTAATTACTTCGCCTGAAATAAAATCTGATCCAGGAGAAATTAAAAACTCGACGACTGAAGCAACTTCTTCAATCTCTGCAACTCTTTCTAATCTACTTTTTTTCTCTAGATTTTTTAAATCATGAGGATTTCTTCCTTTCAAAGTTGCCATAAATCTTCCTGTTCTGACTGGGCCTGGCATAATGCAGTTAACGTTTATACCATCTTTCCTAACTTCGGTTGCAAGTGAGCGAGTTAATTGAAGGACTGATGCTTTAGCTACAGAATAAGTGGTTTCTCGCTCAACACCCAATGCGGCATTAATTGATGAAACTGTGACTATTTTACCAAATCTTTGTTTTACCATATATGGAACTACTGCACGAAGTGTATTTAAACAAGTATTATAATTTCTTGAAAATATATTCTTAGATTCATCATATGAGATAAAAAATGAGTTATCTTTGGGCTTTCCTCCTGCAGCATTAGAATCTGTTCCCGAGACATCTCCTCCAGCATTGGTTATAAGTCCATGAATTTCTCCAAAAAATTCTATAAACTTTTCAATCAATGCTTCTGACTGACTTGGGTCAGTTAAATTAGCAGGCTCAAACCATGCTTTTATACCAAATTCTCTTAACTCTTTTAATATTTCTTCAACTGAAGATGCTTCCTCATAAACTTTGCAGGCAGTATAACTAATATCCGTAATTCCAATGTTATATCCATTTTTTGCAAGAAATTTTGCGTACCCTAAACCTAGACCCCTAGTACCTCCTGTAATTAGAATATTTTTAACTTTATTTTCCATTATTGATCTCCGAAAAAATACGATTAAAATTTCCTACTGTGACCTCAAGATCTTTTAATTCACTTTTTATCAATTTACTTCCGGTTAAACCATCTTCATATGCTGATTGAGATTTATCATCTTTTAAGGAAACATAATTAATATATTCTAAATAATTTTCTTTATCTAAAGGTATTTCTATAAATTCTTCCCAATATTGCTGATAATTAATATTACATTCTCTAGTGATTTGTGCACCTAGTTCAATTGACATATTTACATTGTATTGTTCTAAATCTTTGAATAATTTTAAGTAGTCTACTACCCCATCACCCAATGGACACCTCAAAAGTCTTATGCCTTTAGATGATTTGTAAACCTTATAATCCTTCAAATGAACATTTTTTATTAAATGTCCGGCATTCAAATAAAAGCTCTCAATTGTATCTCCAACGGCTAAAGAATTCCCAACATCCCAAGTAATTCCAATCAAATCGGAATTAAAGTTATCTGCAATTTCTACAAGTTCAAGGCTATGAAAATCCTGATGATTTTCTATTGCTAAAGCCACAGAATATTTTTCTAAAGATGGCATAAGATTAGAAATCTTTTTTTTAAATTTTTTAACAGAGGATTTAAATGTTGAAGAAAGATATCTATTACCGCCATAAATTGTTTTATGATTCTGATCCATTTTTACTCTTATAATATTTATGTTAGATTCAGAAAGAAGAGGTAATAAAGAATTAATATACTTTTCGTTAAAGGATTCTAAATCTATAAATACTTCTAGGTTTTTATCAAGGATTTTATTTACAACTGTCATACCATCTTGAATTTGATTAATATCATAAAAGTGATCAAAAGGAATTTCTATGCCTTTTAAATCATATTTTTTAGCTAAGGATACAAGCCCATCAATTCCCAAAATAGTTTCACAAGCGCTTGGTTCGGATATTAGTCCGCCATAAAAACCAAATGAATAATAATTTAATGAAATATCATTTATATTCATTTCTAGTTAACACTATGTTTTTGGATGTAGTCAGTGATCTTTGAACTTTCTTCGTTAGAGGATAGAGAATCAAACATTACTAAATTTTCAGCAGCCATTTCCTCCATAGCTTTTCTTGTTTCTAGAGTATGAGAACCAATATGTGGAGTTAATATGACATTCTCTAATGATCCATATGGATAAGGATCTTTTTCTTCTTCGAATACATCTACTGCTGCGCCACCAAGATGTTTTTGTCTTAATGCCTCAGCAACAGCATTATTATCTATCACACCCGCTCTAGATGTATTGATGATAAGTGTATTAGGTTTAGTTACTGAGATAAGTTCTTTTGTAATTAATTTATCTGTTTCGGGGGTCAAGGGGAGATGAATTGTGATTATGTCAGATTCTTGAAAAATCTCTATGAGTGTTTTTTTCTTTATTCCAAATAAATTTGCAAACTCTTCATTCCAAGTTCTGCCATATCCAATAATGTTGGATCCAAATCCAGCCACTCTTTTAGCAACTTCTTTTCCTATACTTCCCAAACCAATAATTCCTATTGTGCAGCTTCTTAACTCTTTACCTTGGATAGGTTCCCAATTATTAATTTTTAAATTATTGCTCATGGTAAATGTATGACGAAGTAAAGAAATCATGTTTGAAACACACAATTCAGAAACTGCTACAGATGGCCTATCAGATGTTATTAAGATTTTTACGTCATTTTTAGTTGCTGAATCTAAATCAATACAATCTACTCCTACGCCAACTCTGGAAATTGCTTTGATATTTATAAAATCTCTGAAGAATTCATTTGAATAGTTTTCTAAACCAGCAATAACATAATCGGCATTCAGATAATCATCTCTATGAGTTTGAGGTGTCGGAGCAGTTCCTTCTTTATTTAAAATAATCTTAAAACCATGAGATTCTAAAATCTTTAATGGCATGTTAGAGTGTTTGGCAAACTCTTCAATTGCAATAAATACTGTTTTCATTTTAAAAGCTTACCTTTAAGTTTTATTGAAAGAAAAAAGGAAAAAATCTGACATATTGGTTCCAGTTTTTGGTCCCATTAATAATGATCCTATCATTTTATGAATCTCAAAGGAATTAGATTTATTGACTAAATCAGAAATAAATTCTTTTTTTTCATTCACCATATTTATATGCTCTTTAGTATAAAAGGCTCCATGAACTCCATCTAAATAATCTACGCCATCTGTCGCGATTGCACATATGAAAAAATCATATGTAGGATAAAAATTCAACATTAATAACGCTATGAGATGTTGATT
>MDTG01060723.1_pt1 | contig 41368 bp, 41 predicted proteins | sample 811421 | NCBI WGS metagenome assembly MDTG01 (sample SAMN05326645, study PRJNA326480) | marine metagenome | isolation source: seawater | place: Pacific Ocean: South East | collected 2011 | reverse complement strand
TTTACTTGACTTGCAAGGACGGTATTTTCTTCTACACTGAGGGCATAACAGCTCATATGTGGGGGTGAATACTTTTCTAGTTGTTTAAGATTTTTTTGCCAGCTCTCTGTTGTGGAGCCCGGCATCCCATAGATGAGATCTACACTATAGTTTTCAAAATCACTCTCGCTAATCCATTGCAATACTTGGTGAGACTCCTCATTGGTATGTGCTCTATTACTCGCGCTGAGCTCACCTCCGTCAAAACTTTGTATGCCTACACTCAACCTATTGATACTTGAGCGGTACCATCGCTCAAGGCGCTCAGTGGTAATGTCGTCTGGGTTTACCTCAAGGGTAATTTCTACTTCCGAAGAAATATCTTCAAAACTACTATGAATATGTTGCAGAATGCGCTCTATCTCTTCACTTTCGAGCAAGCTAGGGGTGCCTCCACCAAAGTAAATACTTACAATCTGCGCTTGATTCCAAGGGGTAAGAATACTCCGTTTATCCATCTCTTTGAGCATATGATCCAGGACATTTTCTCGCGTTGTTAGGTTCGTAGAGAAGTGAAAATCACAATAACTACATGCTTGCTTGCAGTAGGGAATATGGAGATAGATGCTACTCTTCATTAGAGTATAGAGGGTAGCGTTATTTTGAATGTAGAGCCTTGGTTCAATTGGCTATCTACTAAAGAGATGCTGCCATTGTGATATTCGCCTACAATACGTTTTGCCAAGCTCAGTCCTAATCCCCATCCTCTACTTTTGCTACTGTATCCGGGCTTGAAGATAGAACGTTGAATATTTGAGGGTATACCCTTACCTGAATCTTTGACAAAAATGAAAATATCAGTGCCATTCAATCGGGCTTCTACTTCTATTGATCCCTTTCCTTCTAGCGCATCTGTCGCATTGGTGATGAGGTTTTCGAGGACCCACGATATGAGCTGAGGATTGTGTTTCGCTTGCAGGTCGCTGGCAATTTTCGAGTTAAACGTCACATTTTTCCCAAGACGGTTCACTAGGTAATCTAAGCTACTTTCAATAGTATACGTGAGTTCGGTATGTGTCAATTCAGGTTGAGAACCAATCTTACTAAAGCGTTCCGTAATGGCCGTAAGTCTGTCCACATCGCGCTCCATTTCTCCAAAGGCTTCTTCCCCTGGATACTTGTCTTTGAGGTAAGCCATCCACCCGAGCATTGCGCTTAATGGAGTACCTATTTGGTGAGCCGTTTCTTTTGCCATACCTGTCCATACCTTGTTTTGCTCGCTCCTTCTGGCATTAGAAAAGGCCATGTAGCTGATGAGCATGTAAATGGAGATCACGCCCAGGAGTAATAATGGATAGAGTCGAAGCTTGGTAAGTAAGGACGAACCTTTATAGTAGAGGTAGTTTGTCTTACCGTCGAGGTAGGGGTTTTCTAAAACTTGACCGCTTTCTTTGAATTCTTCCAGTTTACGCTTTAGGTAGCGCTCTGGATTAGACTCTGGTACATCTAAATTGCGGTGAGCAATGATTTTACCTTCGTCGTTTACAAGAATAACAGGAATGGTCTTGTTGTCTTGAATGATTTGGGAATAGAAGGCTAGGTTGCTGTCATCTTCAGAAAGGAAAACAGTCTTTACTGCTTTGGCCCACAGCACAATCTTGCGCTCTTCTTCTGCTCGAAGTTCTTTGATGAAGGTCTCTGTATAGAATAGCGATACTATACCAATGACTACACCGAAAGCAATCAGGGCTGCTTTCCACCATTGTTTACTTATATATACGTCCCATTTCATGCCTCTAATCTAGTGGTTTCTTTGCTACATTTGTTTTATGCCAAAAAGCCTTGTTATAATTCCAACATACAACGAGATTGAAAACATCGAAAAGATGTTAGAAACCGTAATGAATCTGGAACGCGCTTTTGATGTTCTTATTGTTGACGACGGCTCTCCGGACGGTACTGCGGACTGTGTACGTAAGTTGATGGCCAAACACGAAGGACGAATTAACCTGCAGGAACGCATCAGCAAATTAGGTTTGGGAACGGCGTACATCCATGGTTTCAAATGGGCGCTTGCACGTGACTATGAGTATATTTTTGAGATGGACTGTGATTTCTCCCACAACCCTGAAGATCTCCCTCGACTTGAAGCAGCATGTATCGATGGTGCAGGAGTGGCTGTAGGGTCTCGGTATGTGACCGGCGTAAATGTTGTTAACTGGCCGATTAGTCGGGTATTATTGAGCTATTTCGCGAGCGTCTATGTTAGATTCATCACGGGAATGCCTATCCAGGACGCTACCGCAGGTTTTAAGTGCTACCGTCGATCTACTTTGGAAGCCATTGACTTTAGCAAAATCCAATTCGTGGGATATGCCTTTCAAATTGAAATGAAGTTCACTGCATGGCGCAAGGGTATAGAAGTTGTTGAAGTGCCTGTCATCTTCACCGACCGTACGGAAGGAGAGAGTAAGATGTCAAGCGGCATCATCAAAGAGGCCATTTTTGGCGTCATTAAATTGAAACTTAGAAGTCTAATCACCAGGGCTTAACCACTCCGAATAAACAAATATGTGTAAGTCTTATTTGATTAAAGATGCCCGTATTGTCAATGAGGGCAAAGTAGTAGAAGGCGATGTGCTTATCGAAGCTGGGCGTATTACCAAGATAGATTCAAGCATCGGACCGAAATCTGCTAATGTCAACGTCATCGATGCTGAAGGAAAGTTTTTGATTCCGGGTATCATTGACGACCAAGTGCACTTCCGCGAGCCGGGTCTTACCCACAAGGGAGATTTGCGCTCTGAAAGCAGGGCTGCGGTGGCCGGCGGTATCACCAGCTTTATGGAGCAGCCGAATACCAAGCCGGCGGCAACGACCGTGGAGGAGCTAGAAAAGAAGTACCAGCGTGCCGCTCAGGTGAGTTTGGCGAATTACAGCTTCAATATGGGCGCTTCCAACGATAATTTGGAGGAGCTTAAGAAAGTGAGTAAACTCGACGTGGCGGCTATTAAAATTTTTATGGGTTCGTCTACGGGAAACATGCTCGTAGACCAGCAAAAAACCCTGGAAGGAATTTTCCAATTGGACCACCAGCTCATCACCCACTGTGAGGACGAGCAGACCATTCGAATGAACCTAGATAAGGCGAAGCAGCATTACGGAGAAGATATTCCGATGTCGATGCATCCGGTAATTCGCAGTGCAGAAGCCTGTTATTTGAGCTCAAGCGCGGCGGTAGAATTGGCCAAGAAATACAACTCTCGTTTGCACGTTTTTCATATTTCGACAGCGAAGGAAACAGGGTTGTTCACTAATAAAATTCCATTGGAAGAGAAGCGTATCACCGCTGAGGTTTGTGTGCACCACCTTTGGTTTGATGACAGCCACTACGAGAGTAAAGGCGCACACATCAAATGGAACCCGGCCGTAAAACAAACGAGCGATCGAGAAGGTCTTTGGAAGGCTCTTTTGGACGGTCGTTTGGATGTGGTAGCAACCGATCATGCCCCTCACACGCTCGAGGAAAAGAGCAACAAGTATTTAAATGCTCCATCGGGAGGGCCTCTGGTACAGCACACTTTACCAGCAATGATGGAGTGTGTACATAACGGCATTTGGGATATTCAGACCATGGTAAAGAAGATGTGTCACAACCCGGCCATATTGTTCAGAATGCATGACCGTGGACACATACGCGAAGGTTACCACGCCGACCTCGTGCTACTCGAGCCAAACCGGCCTTGGAAAGTCAATAAAGACAACATTCTTTACAAATGTAAATGGTCACCGTTCGAGGGTACCACATTCAAGAGCAAAGTAACGCATACCTTTGTAAATGGTCATTTGGCCTTTAAAGAAGGTGTTTTTGACGACAGCCAGTTGGGTAAACGTTTACTATTTAACAGAGACTAATGAAAAATTGGATTTGGATACCACTTTTAACATTCACCGCTTGCGGCAGTAAGGAGGTACCTGTTCCAGAACACGTGATATCGGAAAAGCAGATGGTTCCCATTCTTGTCGATGTCCATATTGTTGAAGGTGCAAGAAACGGCGTCTTAATTCTCGGAGACACCAACGACATAGAAGACTACTATGCAAAGGTTTACGAGAAGCACGGGATTACGGAGAATGATTTCAAGCGCAGCTTTAAGTTTTACAACAGCGAGCCGGAACTGTTCATACCTATATACGAAAAGGTGTTGGACTCATTGAAAATCAATGGAGCAGCCCTTGCTCGAAAAGGCACAGAATCAGATTACGAAGAATGATGCGCGCTTTATTCGTTTTATTTCTGTTCTTGTTAGGTACTTTTACGTTCGGGCAATCCCACACTATAGAGATGTGCTTTTCGGATGCATCGCAATATCCAACGAGGGTTGCCTATGAGGTTCAAAACGATAAAGGTATCATCTTAAAGCAAGGGTTTCTTGAGGTGGTAAGTGCTTCTGAGTATTGCGAAGTACTGCTCGCGGTGAGCAAAAAATTTGCTGTACTTGTTTACGAGGACGCTAATAGAAATTCTCAAATGGACCGCGGCTGGTTCGCGCAGCCACTAGAAAAGTACGCCTTCAGCAATAATGCTTGGGCAACGCTTTCTAAGCCAGATCTTGAAGATATGCTCATATCAAGAACGGGCGCAAAAACGAGGGTGACACTTACCTTTAAATCAGTGACTGACTTTTAGAGTTGGTTTAAGAACGTAACGACACATTCAGCAAATGCTTCACGTGATTCCGCATGCACCCAATGGCCAGCGCCAGCGATGACATGTAGCTCGGCGTTCGGGAAATGCTCGTAAATCTTATCCTCATCATCATCAGTGATGTAGCCACTCTGCCCTCCGGCAACGAATAGAGTAGGTCCACCGAAATAGCCGTGATCGAGGGCTTTTCCAACATTGCTTAATTCCTTTTCTAATACTTCGAGATTGAATCGCCAAGCTAATTCCTCCTTGGTTTTCCAGTGAAGACTTTTCATGAAGAATTGAATGATTCCACGGCTCGTCAATGTCTGGCTTAAGACCCCTTCGATGTCCTTGCGACTCTTGGTAGTAGCGAAATCTATGCTCTTCATCGCTGAGATATACGCATCGTGATGCACCGGATAAAACTTCGGTGCAATGTCTACAACAATCACTGCATCGACTAGTTGTGGCTTCCGCACAGCGAAATTCATCACAGTCTTACCGCCCATGCTGTGTCCAAGAAGTACTACGTTTTCAAGATGATGATTGCTGATGTAGGCTTCAATATCGGCTGTCATCACATCGTAGTTGTGTTCGTTGTGATGTGGGCTTCGGCCGTGATTTCGTCCATCTACTGCGTGAACTTGCCAGCCTTTGGTAGCGAAGAATTTGGCGTGGGTCGTCCAATTATCGCCCATCCCAAAGAGTCCGTGTAGGATAATTATCGGCCGGCCTTCGCCATATACTTTTGAAAAGAGCGGTACTACTTCCATGAAGAGGGGTTAAGGCAGTTGAGGTATTGCCTAATGGTATTATGCAATCCAAGGTATAAGGCATCCGCAATAAGTGCATGACCTATGCTCACTTCATCGAGTAAGCCGTGCAATTGCTGACCGAAATATGCCAGATTCTCTAGACTGAGGTCGTGACCAGCATTTACACCTAAGCCAATCGACTTTGCATATTTGGCAGAGTGCGCATAAGGCGCTATTGCATTCTCAAAATCCTTTTGGTATCCAACAGCGTAGTCTTCTGTGTAGAGTTCTATACGGTCAGCACCTACCTTCTTTGCACCATCAATGAAATCTAGATTGGTTTCAATGAACACACTCGTACGAATGCCTGCCGCCTTGAATGCGGCTATGACCTCAGTCAGGAGCGCTTGGTGTTTTATGGTGTCCCAACCGGCATTGGAAGTAAGCACATCTGGACTATCTGGAACTAAGGTTACTTGTGCGGGCTTATTGTCTAAAACGAGCTTGATAAATGCTTCATTTGGATACCCTTCAATATTGAATTCAGTTGTTATCGCCGTGGCCAATTCAGCTACATCGGCGTAGCGAATGTGCCGTTGGTCTGGTCGTGGGTGAACTGTAATTCCCTCTGCACCAAACTGTTCACAATCCAGTGCTGTTTTTAGTACGTTAGGGATATCTCGGCCGCGCGCATTTCGTAAAGTCGCAATTTTGTTGATGTTTACGCTGAGTTTTGTGTGCTCGTTCATGGGTACAAAGCTAAAGAAAAGGCCTATGTTTGTCATAGAATGATGAAACAATCCGTACATTTTGAATCCTTTGAGGCGCTGGCCCCAGAAACATCCTTAATAGAAGCCATTGATCGGATGGAAGAGATGAAGGTGAGTGACTTACCAGTCGTGAACGCTGAGGGCATTTACCTTGGTTTGGTGAGTGAAGATGCATTGTTGGAATATGTCGACGAAAACGCGCCCGTAATTAAAGTTATAAACCCTTCCAATGCCCACTATGTTCTGCCCGATGCGCATCACTTCGACGTGCTTGCCATGGTTGTTCAGTACCGCTTGACTTCGCTGCCTATTGTTTCTGCAGATGGAACCTACCAGAGTGCATATTTACTGAGCGATGTTTTGGAGTTTTTTAGGAATACGCCCACATTGATGCAGCCCGGCGCATTGCTCACTATGAGTGTTGACCAGAGCCAATATTCCATCTTGACCATCGCAAATGCTGTAGAGCAAAACGATGCCAAGTTGCTCGGGCTATGGCTGATTACTCCGGATTTAACATCAGAGGTCAAAATGATTCTCAAGCTAAACGTTGAACACAGTACACCCATCGTTCAAAGTCTCGAGCGCTATGATTACCGGTTAGACAGTATTACAGGAGATGCTAACTTTGAACTCGATTACAAAGAGCGTTTCAATCATCTAATGAATTATTTGAAGTATTAATGAGGATCGCATTATTTGGCCCAGCGCCTAAGACTCAGAACCTCCCGTACATCGAGGTCGTTTTGGAGAAACTCATCGAAGAAAGTGTTCAGATTGGTGTATGTCGTCCTCTGAAAGACGCGGTCCAGCAGATGAAGGAGGAAGAATTCGCCGAGCTCGAATATGTCGTGTACGACAATGAAGAAGAATTGGACAACTTTGATCCAGATTTTCTCATCTCCTTAGGTGGCGACGGTACCATACTTGATGCTACTGTTTTAATCCAGAGTAAGGACATCCCAATTTTAGGTATTAATATGGGCCGATTGGGTTTTTTGGCAAATGTTGCCAAAGGCAATATTGAAAGTTCGCTCGATGCCCTGTTCACTGGCAGATTCCAGTTGGATTTTAGGAGCCTACTTCAAGTACGTACCTCGTGTGGAAAGTTGATGAAGCCCAACTTCGCATTAAACGAAATCACATTGGCTCGTAAGGAAAGTACGAGTATGATTACCGTGCATACCTACCTCAACGGCAATTACTTGAACAGCTACTGGGCCGATGGCCTCATTGTGGCAACACCTACGGGCTCTACGGGCTACAGCTTGAGCTGTGGTGGCCCTATTATTATGCCCAACAGTGATAATTTTGTGTTAACGCCCATTGCGCCTCACAATTTAACGATGCGTCCTTTCGTTATCAACGATAGTAACACGTTGCGGATGCAGGTAGAAAGTCGTGAAAATGAATTTTTAGCCTCTTTGGACAGCCGTATTCACAGTTTCAATACGGATACTGAACTTTTGATTCAAAAAGCGGATTTCCGCATTGCTTTGGTACAAACAGAATTACAAGATTTTCCGTCCACTATGCGCAATAAGTTGAGCTGGGGACGCGATTACAGAAATTAATGAAAAGAAGCGCTTATACACTTTTACTTCTGGTCGTTTCATGGACGGCAAGTGCGCAGTTCTACGAGGTTGGTCTTGGTGCAGGCGGCACACTCTTTCACGGCGATGTTGGTGCTGTGGCCTTCAATGCGGAGGGAGCTTCAGGCTTCGTCCCGAACCAAAATTTCACGACGGTAACACTTCGTCGTCAGTTTAATTGGCATTGGAGTACACGCTTTAACTATACCAAAGGGAACATTGGCAGTAGCGACAGTTGGGCAAACGACGATTTTAAAATGGTCCGTAACATCGACTTCAGAACAGCGGTTGATGAATTTGCCTTCCTCACCGAATTCAACTTTTGGCCGTATGGTACAGGGACTAAAAACAATCAAAGCTTTTACATTTTTAGTGGCCTGGGTTTAACAGTTTACAATCCGCAAGGGGAATACAACAATGATTGGGTCGATTTACGACCCTTGGGTACCGAAGGTCAGCAGACTGAACTTTCAGACCAACTTTTCTATGGAACAACCACTATTACTGTACCTATGGGTATGGGATATAGAAGATCCTTAGCTCGAGACTGGAGTATGACTGCAGAGATTGGCTGGCGACGTTACGGGTCTGATTATATTGACGACACCTCAGGCGATTTTGTGAATGCTGTTGACCTCGCTGAGGAGCGCAATGCTGTGGCTGCCTACTTTGCAAATCCAGGAAATGTCCCCTACAGTAATGGATTGGCCAGAGGTAATGCTAATACAAAGGATTGGGCTATTTTTACAGGAGTAACCATTTTCTATAATCTAAGTCCTCGCCATGAACGCTGTAGCGGATTCTAAAACGTACCGAGAGAATAGGCTAAAAGCAGGACTAGATCCTCACAACATGCCCAAACACATTGCTGTAATTATGGACGGCAATGGACGTTGGGCCAAACAGCAGGGATTTATTACACGCGTTCGCGGGCACGAGGTAGGTGTTGAGGCATTGCGCCGAATTACGACCTCATCGGCGGAACTGGGTTTGAGATTCTTAACCGTTTATGCCTTTTCAACCGAAAATTGGAACCGACCAAAAACCGAAGTAGATGCCTTGATGAATATTCTGATGACGGCGCTAGAGAAGGAATTGCCGGTGCTTCAGAAGAATAATGTGCGTTTAAATGCTATTGGAAATATAGACTCGCTACCTGAAAAAGCAAATAAAAAGTTAATCTCTGTAATTAATGCTACATCCGGCAACGATGGGTTAACTTTGACACTTGCATTGAGCTACGGTTCGCAGGATGAAATGGTCCAAGCCATCCGTAAGGTAGCCCTAGAGGTAGCCGAAGGGAAATTGGATCCAGAGAGCATAACAGAGGAGCATGTGGAGAAACATTTGTTTACGGCAGGTATGCCGCATCCGGATCTTCTTGTGCGCACTTCGGGGGAGCAAAGGATAAGCAATTACCTGCTTTGGCAGCTTGCTTATGCGGAGTTTTACTTTACTCCAGTCTTGTGGCCTGACTTCGATGCTGAGGGGTTGTACGAAGCCATCGCATCTTTTCAAAAAAGAGAGCGTCGCTTTGGACAAACTTCGGAACAGCTAACTGTGAAGTAAGAACATGACGAATAGATTTTTGGCCATTTTACTTTTGGTCACTTCCTCTTTTACGACCAAAGCACAAGTCACGGTTGGTGGTGACTTTAATCTTATCCCTGGAATCAATTACGAGATTGCCGGCATCACCGTGAGCGGCGCAGGTTCCTTAGATCCTAATGTGGTTATCATGCTTACCAACTTACGTGTTGGCGACAATATTCAGTTTCCAGATCCAAAGCTTGCTGATGCTATTCGGACGTTGTGGCGCCAACAACTCTTCGAAGACATTACCTTCAAAGTAGTCTCCAAAGTTGGCAAGAAAGTCTACCTGGATATACAGCTCGTGGCGCTTCCAAAACTGAGCAAATACTACATGACCGGGCTAAAGAAAGCCTGGAAAGACGACATCCGCGAAGAACTGGACCTGCGTGCAGGCAAGGTGGTCAATGAGAACCTCAAGGTTATGAGCCGAAATAAGATCAAAAAGTACTTCTTCGAGAAAGGCTATTTGAATGCGGCTGTTGAAGTGCTTGAAAAGGGAGATACAACCTACAATAATGCGGTAATCTTAGGATTCAAGATTGATCCCGGCGCGCGCGTCAAAATTGGAGATATTATATTCACAGGGAATGAAGCTGTAAGCGAAAAAGTGCTGCGTAAGGCAATGAAGAATACCAAAATTAAAGGTAAGGCTATCTTCAAATCGTCAAAACTAAAGAAGAAGGAGTACCGCGAAGATTTGCGTGCTATAGTAGCGAAATACAATACTCTAGGATACCGTGACGCTCGTGTAGTTAGCGATACAGTCTACAGCGTTAGCGACGAACTAGTGCAGATTGATATAGTCGTTGAGGAAGGTAAAAAGTACTACTTCGGAGACATCACCTTTATAGGGAATTCCAAATACGAAACAGAGCTTCTCTCGGGTATATTGAAAATCGAACCTGGCGACATCTACGATTCGCAGCACTTGAACGAGCGGGTAAGTTTCGATCCAAATGGAAACGATGTTGCATCGATTTACCTAAACAACGGATACTTATTCTCTCAGGTTATTCCGGTGGAGAAAAACGTAACCAACGATACTATTGGTATCGAAATCCGTATTCAAGAAGGTCGCCAAGCGACTATTCGCAAGGTAAGTATTAGCGGTAACGAAAGAACAAACGACCACGTGATATACAGAGAGGTGCGCACCAAGCCGGGAGATTTGTTTTCAAAGGCGATGATTCAGCGGACCATTCGTGAGCTTTCGCAGTTGGGCTATTTTGACCAACAGCAGATTGGAGTGAACCCAGTACCAGACCCACAGACGGGAACGGTAGATTTAGAATATACTGTAGTAGAGCGTTCTACATCGCAGCTTGAGTTGCAAGGCGGCTGGGGTGCCGGTCGTGTGGTTGGAACCTTGGGTCTAAATTTCAACAACTTCTCCGCACGCAATATCAATAAAAAACGCGCTTGGCAACCATTGCCAACGGGTGACGGGCAGACCATCAACATCCGTGCACAGTCAAACGGTTTGTACTTCCAGAGTTACAATGCCTCGTTTACAGAACCTTGGTTGGGTGGTCGCAAGCCGAACAGCTTCACAGGAACAATATACCACAACGTTCAGACCAATGGGGTAGAGCGCACGAACCCGAACCGTCAAAGCTTATACATAACCGGTATCAACTTCGGTTTGGGTCAGCGTTTGAAGTGGCCCGACGATTACTTTACCTTATACCAGGGTATCGAGTTCCGTCGCTTTAACCTTGATAATTACCCAACGGGATTCTTGAATTACACAAAGGGGATTTCGAACAACGTGAATTACAAGTTCACCTTGGGTCGTAATAACACAGATGTACCGATCTTCCCAACGCGTGGTTCTCAAATCAGCTTTGCTGCAGAACTTACGCCCCCCTTTAGTATGTTCCGTGATAACATTGATTACAAGAACCTGAGCTCAGAGGAACGTTTCCGTCTTGTTGAGTACCACAAGTGGAAGTTGAACGCAGATTGGTTCGCGCCGATTACCTCTAAGTTCGTTATCCGTACCCACGGTGAGTTTGGTTTTTTGGGAAGCTACAACAAAGACTTAGGTCTTCCGCCGTTCGAGCGTTTCTACGTGGGTGGTGACGGGTTGACCAACTTCGTGATTGACGGTCGAGAAATCATCGGTCTTCGTGGTTATCAAAACAACTCAATCACACCAGCAGGTGGAGGAGCGTTGTACAACAAGTACATCTTCGAGCTACGTTACATCATTGCAAATACTCCTTCAGCACAGGTGTTCCCATTGGTGTTTATGGAAGCAGGTAACAATTATGATAATTTTTGGGACTACCGAGCGTTTAATCTCAAGAGAAGTGCTGGTGCTGGTATCCGTATCTTCATGCCTATGTTCGGCTTGATGGGTGTTGATGTTGGGTATGGATTTGATCCAGAGCCGAACGGCGCAACCGCAAGCGGTTGGCAGACGCACTTCATCATTGGTCAACAGTTCTAAATTTAGCTACCTTCGCCACAATGAATTGTAAAGGTCTCTTTCTTGCCCTTGCCCTTGTTTTGAGCACAGCAGTGTTCGGCCAGCGCTATGGTGTGGTCGATACTGATTACATTTTGAAGAGCCTACCTGAATATGCACAATCAAAGAGGCAAATCGATAAGTTGAGTGAGCAGTGGGCCGGAGAAGTAAGTGCACTTCAAAGCGAATTAGAGAGCTTGAAAGACGCATTAAATGCAGAACGTATATTACTTTCGCCAGAGAAATTAAAAAAAAGAGAAGAGGGTATCGAGGCTAAACAAGCGGAAGTCATAGCTCTTCAACAAAAATACTTCGGACCTGAGGGACAGCTTTTTGAAAAGCGTAACCAGTTGGTTCAACCCATCCAAGACAAGGTTTTTGGCGCTGTTCAGGCAGTAGCTAAAAAGCGTAAATTGGAGTTAGTTCTTGATAAAAGTGCTCAAAGTGGTGTTCTTTTTGTCGATAAGGAAAAGGACTACAGCGATGAAGTATTAAATAGTTTAAAGCGATAAAAACAATAGAAATGAAAAGATTATTACTTGCACTTGCCTTAACACTGGGGTTTGCTTCAACGTCAGTTGCTCAGCAAAAAGTTGGTCACGTTAATGTTGATGAGCTATTGGCAGTTATGCCAGAGACTCAGGCAGCACAATCAGAAATTACAAAGTACCAAGGTCAACTTGAGGGCGATGCTCAAGCGATGCAGGAAGAGTACATGACAAAAATGCAAAACGCGCAAGCCAACGTAGACACTTGGACACAGTTGCGTCTTCAGAAGGAGCAAGAAGAGCTCGAGGCTATGGGTCAGCGAATCATGGCGTTTAACCAGAGTGCTCAGCAAGAGCTTCAGCGTAAGCAGATGGATCTCATGTTGCCTATCATCGAGAAGGCACAAGAGGCAGTAAATAAAGTAGCTGCTGATAATGGGTTCGCCTACGTTCTCGACGCTTCTGCTTCAAAAGCAGTAGTAGTTTATTTGGACGGCGGTGAAGATATTATGCCGCTAGTGAAGGCTGAGTTGGGTATCCAATAAGTTGAAAGAAATAGATTTTTAGACCCCTTGTTGGCAGAGCCGGTGAGGGGTTTTTTATGGCTATATTATTGGTAACTTTATATGGTATGGCTAGCATTGAAAAAATAGGTTTGTTTGATAGTGGACTAGGAGGTCTTACGGTACTTAGTGCACTTAATAGGATGCTTCCAGATGCGGCTAAAGTCTATTATGGCGACACACTTCACCTGCCGTACGGCGATAAGAGCGACGATGCTATCATTGGGTATAGTACAGAGATTGTACAGTTCTTAAAAGACCAAGGATGCGGACTTATCGTAATTGCCTGTAATAGTGCGAGCGCAGCAGCCGGTAAAGCCTTGGAAGAGCTTTTTCCGGAATTGATATTTATCAATGTGATTGACCCTGTGGTTGATTATTTAGCATCCCTTCCCGCCCAAACGGTTGGCCTGCTTGGTACGCGCGCCACAGTTCGCAGCGGTGCGTATTCTCAGAAACTTGCTGCGAAGAACACCGACGTTCAGCTTCAAGCATTAGCCACGCCGCTTTTGGTTCCTCTAATTGAGGACGGATTCCTAGGTACAGGTATCGACGCAAGTGTTTTGGAACACTATCTAAAAGATTCGACTATGAAAGGAATTACTGCTTTGGTTCCAGGCTGTACACATTACCCATTATTGGAAAAAGCGGCAACTTCTATACTTTCGGGAGTAGATTGGGTAGATGCACCTTCCATAGTAGCTGAGACTGTGTCTAAGCATTGGTCAGGCCAGCGCAGCGAAAGCGATGCGTTTTACCTCAGCGACCGCACGGATAATTTCCTAAGACTTGCAGAAAAGACCTTTGGTATGGATGCTTGTTGGGAACTTGTCCGTTTAGCAGACTAATTACCTGTTCTCCCCCCAACGGTACATCCACGAACTAATCGCTGAAATCAGGAAGCTGAACAGTATGGCGGTCCAAGTGCTTCGCACAAGTAGTCCATCGATCCACTGATCTGCTACTCCAATGATAATGGCGTTGATTATGAGCAAGAAAAGTCCAAGACTCATCACAGTAATGGGAATGGTGATGACAATAAGCAGTGGTTTCAGCGTTGCATTTAGCAGCCCCAAAACGATAGCGATTCCAACGGCTGTGGTAAAGCTATCTATTTGAACTCCGGGCAAGAGCCAACCTGCTAGGAAAACTGATAAGGAGGAAATTATAAGGCGGGTAATAAGGCTACTATTTTGTTTCATTTGCGGTAAATTAGGGTGCATAAAAAAACACTCCTAATGAAAGTACGTTTTTTACTGAGCATAGCTGTTCTATCGGCCCTATTTTTCGCAGCCTGTAACCAAGAAACTCCTGCCCCTACTACTGTACCACAACCTACTAAGGTGAAGACGATGGTAGATACTTCCGTTCGCGCTGAGCTGTTCGAAGATCCACACAGCTACTCTCGTGAAGAGTCGAAAGTGACTCATTTGGACTGGGAAGCGGCGGTAGATTTCAAAAAAGAAGTTATTACCGCTACTGCCGTCTGGACTTTGGAAGAGGGACACGGCGATACGGTCATTTTTGACATTAAGGACTTGGAGGTGAATGAGGTTATGGTGGACGGAAGCAGAGCGTTATTCACTATTCAGGGCTCTGACCCTTTGTTGGGTTCAGCACTCGTAGTTCCTGCTCCGGGTGCCCAATCTATTAGCATCTTATATACGACGTCGCCTGAGGCTGAAGCGTTACAGTGGTATCCTGCGGAATTGACTCAGGGCAAACGTCAGCCTTTCTTATTTACCCAAAGTCAGGCTATCCTTGCACGTACTTGGGTTCCTTGTCAAGACCGTCCAGGCGTGCGATTCACTTATGAAGCGACCGTGAAGGTGCCAAAGGAGACTTTGGCACTTATGAGTGCATCTAACCCCACACAGAAAAATGAAGAGGGTATTTATGAATTTAGCATGCCGCAACCGATACCTTCTTACTTGCTTGCATTGGGAGTGGGTGATTTAGCGTTCATTCCTTTGGGAGAGCGCTCGGGTGTATATGCTGAGCCTGAAATGGTGCGCAATGCCGCCTATGAGTTTGCACAGACCGAGGATATGATTGCCGATGCAGAGGAGATGTATGGTCCGTACTACTGGGGCCGCTACGACATGCTTGTACTTCCGCCTTCTTTCCCATTCGGGGGGATGGAAAATCCAAGACTAACCTTCTTGACGCCGACCGTTGTGGTTGGTGATATGAGTCTAGTAAGCTTGATTGCCCACGAGTTGGCGCACAGCTGGAGCGGGAATTTGGTGACAAATTCTACTTGGAATGACTTCTGGATCAACGAGGGATTTACGGTCTACTTTGAGATGCGCATTATGGAAAAGCTCTACGGGGTCGATTTTGCTGACATGCTCGAGGCTTTGAGTTACGACGATTTGCAAAAGGAATTGGCTGTGATGCTCGAAGAAAATATTGATGCCACTTCTTTAAAACAAGATTTGAAAGGCAAGAATCCTGATGATGGGGTGAATGCCATTGCTTACGATAAAGGTTTCCACTTCTTACGATTGTGCGAGAACACCTTGGGCCGCAAAAAGTGGGACGAGTTTTTGACTTATTACTTTGACAAGTACAAATTCAAAACAATGGTGACCGAGGTCTTCCTTCAGGAATTAGCTCGAGTGTTGACCCAGGAGCAATGGAATAAAGTTGGTGTAGAGGAGTGGGTATACGGTACAGGTCTACCGGTTAATTGTCCGTTCCCAGCATCTAACCGTTTTGTGGTAGTAGATGATGCTGTAACAATGCTATTGAATGTGGATCCGGATGCAGCGGATGCACGAAGTAAGGCCTATCTAACGCAAGAAACGACCATCCGCTGGACGACTCAGGAGTGGCTTCGCTATATTAGAGGTCTTGAGTCAAGTGGCGCCACAGAGGGACATTATGCATTGGCGGACGGGAACTATGGTTTTAGTGGCAGTCCAAACCCGGAGATTGTCGCAGCGTGGTATTCTGCTATCCTAAAGACAGGATTTGAGGGTTACGACAACGACATCTATACCAAGAAGGTTGAGAGCTTTTTGGGCAGTGTGGGACGACGAAAGTTTATCGTTCCAATGTACCAGAGCATGTTGGAAGGCGACGAAAAACGCCAAGCTTGGGCTAAAAAGATTTATATGGAATCAAGAGCTTCCTACCACCCGTTGGCACAAGGTACTTTGGACGCCCTCTTTGCGGAGCAGATGTAAGTGAGAAGTTATTTTAAGTACAGTATGCTGTGGGATAAGCTGTCTGACTCTGGCCAGAGTAATTCAAAACTACCCTTATTCCTATCGTTTTGACGTTCGTCTTCTTCATCCCGCTTGAACAGCGTTTTTAGGTCTTCTTTCTCTTGCTTAATAGTCGATTTAAGGGAGGTGCGAATCTGTCGTCTGTCCAATCTGATGCAAGGATCTTCTAGGTTACAACCCACAATTAGTCTCATATAGGGTTGGTTTTCAGTCTCTGCCTCAGCCACCCAATCACCTAAATCACGGTTGGAATTTTTGCCGCGTAATGCCAAATCCTTCAGCCCAATACGTATGCTATATTCGATATCATCAGTCTCTAAATTTTGCCAACCGTTCACCCAGAGATTGATGGCACTATTGTCCACACGCGTCTCAGGAATGATTAAGGTATCCCCACGAATCTGAAAAGGGCCTTTTAAATAAGGAAAGTCAATATGGGACAGTTCATCTCTGTCTACAAAAGTACTGAGTTCTTGGAGCGGCACATAGTTCTGCAAGGAACCATTATTTACCTCTGCCTGGACGTCAATACTGGTCAATTGTGAGATGACATCCCAATCTCTATCAAAATGGAAGGTCATTTCCGCTGTCGCGTTTACGGTCCCTTTCAAGTTACTTTCATCAAGATCTTCAATATCGAAGCTATCAAAGCTTTTGAGAAGCTCATCCATTTCTATAGTAGTACAGGACGCTGAACTCCAAAAACTACTGCCACTGCCTTCTTCCGCCAAGGCCCAATTGCCTCTGAAGGTGCCACCACATCCGTCGATACGCATTTCTCGCCCTAGTAGATTGGTACCGCGGTTGTAGATCGTGCCTCGCAATCCTTGACCATCAAACTTTCCGAGGTTGAGGTTGTCGATTAGGACGTCCACCTCAAAATCGAACCCGAAATCGTCATTCTCGTCTTCACTGTCTTCAAACTCCCAAAAGAGTAGGGGGTCGGCATCAATGGTCGGGCTTTCTAGCCTCAGGGCCACTTGCGGTCGACCGTTTATTGCATCAATTATAGCACCTGTGGCCACAGCGTTATTTGGCCCGCTCTGAACAAAACAGCGGTCTACTCTGATATCATCACCCCTTACCGTCAATTCCGCTTCAAGATTTTCAAAATTGATATTGCTTTCGCTGATTCCAAAGCTCACTTCCTTCAGCTGTAGATTACCCTCAAATACGGTTTGTCCTATTGGTTCAAATTCGTCCCAACTGTTGAAGCGTTGCGCTATGGAAAGTGCCGTTCCACTCCAAAACCCCATTGGATTAATGAGGGTTTCGATATCCACAAAAGCAAAGAGTTCACTGAGGTTAGAACCACCTTCTAGATTGGCACTAAGCAGCGGCTTTTTGCTGTCCATCGATGCTGAACCGCGCAATTCTCCCGTAGTAGTTTTAAGCGTAATATTCTCAATGTTGATGCTGGGCACATCCTCCCAGAGAATAACAACGCTAGCACGACAGTCAGAAATGGTAATGCCCTTGTAAGAGAATGCACTGCCGATTGGCTGCAAGTACAGTGCCCATTTCTCGTAGGTACCTTTCCAACGCAGCGTGCTATTAAATTTTTCGATGGAAACATCTTCAAACTCAAGGAGCGGAAGACTCTTTATGATGGGCAGTAGATTACCAGTTTCTAGGGCCAATTCTCCGCCATCTTGATCCAATGACCCGCTCAACTGGCTGCCATTCACATTGATTTTTGACGAAGTTATTCCCCATTTATCGCCTTTGCCATCAAAGACAAAGGTACCTGAGATTGCCGCCTCACGCACCCAAAGTTCCCGATCCAGTTGGAGCTCGTTTTGAACTAAATCCACTCGTCCACTCAAGGTAATTTTATCATCAATAGTTCCAGAGAGAACAGCACTATTTGTATAGCTTTTGAAGTCGATACCGTCTTTCGGTGCGATGTAGTTGAGGGCTAAATTTTGAAGCTCAATGCGCTCCATTTCTACGCTTGCGAATCCTTCTTCTTCGCTTGAATTAAACAAATCCCAATTCGTTGCTTTCCCATTGTCGAATAAATACAAGCGGCCGTCGCGAATACTTAGTTCTTCAACAATATATTCCCCCTGAATAACAGAAAGCATATTCATACCTAAACCCACATATTGGGTCTCGAGCAGAAATTCATCTTTGCGTAAAGGGTCTTCAATGCGCACGTCGTTTAGTGCGATACGCAACCTTGGGAATCCACCCAGAAAATCAAGCTCAATACTGCCCACAGAAATGGGTGCCTTGAGCTGCTTGTTAATCTTAGCTACGCCGCCAGCAATGATGGCATCTTGTTGCGTGTAAATGTAACAGGTAGCACCACCTAGCAGCAAAACCAATATACCGAGAAGTATACAAAGAACCTTCAATGCCTTACGCATTCGCTTATCTCGTTTTTAAGAAGCCCACCTCTTTAGGATCAAGGTGTCTGTATTCGCCTCTGTTCAATTTCTTTTTAGTTAGACCTGCGAAGGATACACGGTCTAGTTTTTCTACCTCGAAACCATAATGAGCAAACAAACGGCGCACAATTCTCGGCTTATTTGCATTAATACGTATGCCTAATTCTCGAGGATTTTTATCGCTCGTAAAGTGGATTTCTTCCACCTTTACTATGCCATCCTCAAGTTTAGTTCCTGAAGCGATAGTATCGAGTTGTTGCTTACTTAACGATTTATCGAGCACTATATGATAGATATTGGCTGCGCCGTTGACTCCTTTGGTCAATTTTTTTGCCGTATCTGCATCGTTAGTCAATAGTAGCACACCGGTGCTGCCGCGTTCCATCTGTCCAACGGGGTAAATTCTTTCATTACACGCATTGCCGACAAGCTCAAAAACGGTCTTGCGTGCTTTTGGATCATCCATAGAGGTGAGGAACCCTTTTGGCTTATTCAGGAGTACATAACGCATCTTATCCGTTTTCAAAGCGGTACCGTTGTACTTCACCACATCTTTCGGTTTCACTTTGTAGCCCATTGAAGTCACAATTTTATTATTAACAGACACCAAGCCTGCGCCAATGAGATCATCGGCTTCTCGACGTGAACAGATTCCTGCATTCGATAAATATTTATTCAAGCGGACTTCGTCGCTAGCACTACTAAGTTGCTCGGCAGTTTTATTGCGAACGCCTCTATATTTTTTTACAGGGCGTGCGCCGCGCTGCGGACCGTCGCCGACTTCTTCTCGTTCCCACGTTTTCTTAGGACCACTAGCGAAGCGGTTGTTATTTGATTTTTTGGATTTTCCTCGACGAGGTCCGTTGTTACTAGAACGACTGTTGCGCATAGCAGGAATAATTTCTGCAAAGTTAGCTTAGTTCGAGGCCATTAGCACCAAGATGGCGCGGGAATGACTAACATTCGAGGGCAATTACGTCAAGGACTAAACTTTGGTTTGGTAAAAAGAAGAGTAGAATCTGTCATTCATAGCAATGGTATTCGACCATCAAGGGAACCATTTATTTCAGAATACCATCTTTTTACCCTTGGGACATAAGCCCCTCCGGCATACCGATATGTTTGCGACATTCCACTTCAGCCGTTATGAGTAAACCATTTTTTCTGGCGACTAAATCAATCTTAGTGCACGAGTATTAATAGTTTTCAAACATTACCTCACAATGATCATTTCTTAAGTAAGGTGTGGCATGCCTCTAGTAAAATTGGTAATCCAAGTAGGAGGTTACCACATAGTTTGTCTGTACGCAAGAATAGTGTACAACTTTAGGTGTTCAACTACTTAGAGGCTGAAGGATATTTTATGTTTAGAAATCGTAGCTTGACTCCCAATAATAATAGGGAATTGCCTTGCTGTATGTCCAAAAGGCAGGTTGCGCAGCACTGGAACGCCCGAGGCTTCAAAGTATTTCACCAAGGTATACTCCAATGAGGAACACCACGGGGTAGCGTGATCGTGGATATCTGAGAATTGGCCGAAGAGGACAGCTCTTAATCCTTTAAAGGCACCTCTACGCTTTAAAGCCAAGAGCATTCGGTCAAGGTGGTAATGGTATTCGTCTAAATCTTCAAGTAACAGCACTGTCCCATCCAGCGTCGGAAGGGAGGGCGTTCCGAAAATTGAGTAGATTACACTTAAATTTCCGCCGATTACTTTGCCACTGCAAGGGCTTGCTACTTCCGTCAATGAAAGGGGTAGTGGTCCGTTTTGGAGTAACTCAAAAGTGGCGCGCAAATCTTCGGGATTAGTTGTTTCAAAGCTAACAGGCATCGCGGCATGCAGGCTTAGTATTCCCTTTTGAAAAGCATGCGCTAAGAAGGTGGTAAAATCTGAAAACCCGATAAGCCATTTCGGCTGCTCTTGCAGGGCGACCCAATCAATATCGTCGACAATTTCGGCACTTCCGTAACCGCCACGAATGTTCCATATAGCCTTGACGTCCTGGTGGTGAATGAGCATATTTGTAGTGCGAATTCGCGCTTCATTTGTCCCGGCTACCTGTCCTACTTGCAGTAAAATATCTTCGGAATAGATGACCTTGAAACCCGCATCTTCGATGTGTGCCTTGGCGGTTGCAATCATTTCTCTGGTTGCAAACCTTGCGGTAGCACTCAATCCTATTAAATCGCCGGGCTTTAATAAAGCGGGAATTCTTTGTTTCATACTCGAAAAATAGCACATAAAACCTTCCTATCTTCGCGATACCATCAATAAGGTGATTAGTCTACATGAATACGAACAAGAAAATCATGGTTACAGCAGCTTTGCCGTATGCCAACGGCCCCATCCACATTGGTCACTTGGCCGGCTGCTATTTGCCGTCGGATATCTACGTGCGCTACATGCGAATGCGGGGTCGGGATGTGAAGTTCGTATGTGGCTCTGACGAGCACGGTGTGCCCATAACTATAAAGGCAAAAAAAGAGGGCATCACCCCTCAAGAGGTGGTGGACCGTTACCACGCAATGATGAGCGACGCCTTCGAGGAATTCGGGATTAGCTTTGATCATTACAGCCGTACTTCCAGCGATCAACATCACAAAAATGCCAAAGAGTTTTTTATGAACTTGTTCGAGAAAGGTGCGCTTGAGGCAAAGGAAACTCAACAGTATTTCGATCCTGAAGCAGGCCAATTTTTGGCCGACCGCTACATCACAGGGACTTGTCCTAAATGTTCCTATGACGAAGCTTACGGCGATCAGTGTGAGAAATGTGGTACGTCGTTGTCACCTACAGAACTTATTACTCCGAAGAGTGCCCTCAGCGGCGCCAAGCCAGAATTACGAAGCACAACAAATTGGTTTCTACCGCTCGACAAACTGAGCGATGATTTACGCACTTTCTTGAAGACCCGCGAAAATTGGAAGCCTAACGTGATTGGTCAGTGTATGAGCTGGTTGAATGCCGGAGACGGACTTCAGCCGCGTGCGATGACCCGTGATTTGAACTGGGGTGTGCCGGTGCCTATCGAAGGCGCCGAGGGTAAAGTCATGTACGTATGGTTCGATGCACCTATCGGATATATAAGTGCGACACAGGAGCTTCTCCCGAACGATTGGGAAAAGTATTGGAAAGGTGATGATGCGGAGATTGTACACTTCATAGGAAAGGACAACATTGTATTTCACTGTATCATCTTCCCAGCCATGTTGCAGGAGCACGGCGACTATGCTTTGCCAAAGCAAGTACCAGCGAATGAATTCCTCAACCTTGAGGGTCGCAAGTTGAGTACCTCTAAAAACTGGGCCGTTTGGTTGCACGAATACCTTCAAGATTTCCCAGGTCAGAAAGACGTACTGCGCTACGTATTGACTGCAACGATGCCAGAGACCAAGGACAATGATTTCACGTGGGCCGACTTCCAGCAGCGCAACAACAGCGAGCTTGTGGCAGGCTTTGGAAACTTCGTAAATCGCGTTATGGTGCTCACTCACAAGTATTATGACGGCGTTGTGCAAGAGCCGGGCACCTTGACTGATGAAGACCGCGAGGTCTTGTTAAATATGGCTCAATATGGCCGTCGTATTGCCAAGAACCTGGAAGATTTCAAATTCCGTGAGGCCATCAGTGAAGCTATGAGTATAGCCCGCCTTGGTAACAAATACCTCCAAGAGCAAGAGCCATGGAAAGTATACAAACAAGATCCAGTCCGCGCAGGTACAGTCCTTTATGTCGCCACACAAATCACGGCAGTATTAAGTATCGTTTTCGAACCGTTTCTCCCAGGCACAGCCGCGAAACTTCGGAGTATGTTGGCGATGGATACATTGCCAGAATGGAAGGCGATAAAAAACGAAACCATCATTGACGCAGGCATAAAGCTGGGCAAGGCAGAATTATTATTTGCTAAAATCGAAGACAGCCAGGTAGAAGCGCAACGCACCAAATTAGAGGCAACTTTAGTTCAAAAAGAAGAAGAAATGGAAGAAAATTCACACGCAGCACAGAAGAAAGACATCAGCTTTGATCAATTTATGGAAATGGATCTACGAGTAGGGACCATCCTTGAAGCAGAGCGCTTACCAAAAGCAGATCGACTGCTTAAGTTTTTGGTTGATACAGGCCTTGATAAGCGCACCATAGTAAGCGGTATTGCCGAGCACTTCACTCCCGAAGAAATGGTGGGTAAAGAAGTAACCGTTTTGATGAATCTTCCACCACGCAAGATTCGCGGGGTGGAAAGTCAGGGTATGCTGCTCATAGCAGAAGACGCAGACGGCAAATTAAGTTTGATGAGCCCAAAAAGCGGCACACCAAGCGGTTCAGTGATTAGATAATATTCCGGCTCCGTAGTTCAACGAATAGAACGCAGGTTTCCGGTACCTGAGATAAGGGTTTGATTCCCTTCGGGGCTTCTAAGAACCCGCGCCACAGGCGCGGGTTCTTTTATGTTTTTAACAGCTATTAGCTAGCACGAATACGAGATACTTCGTTACTCGAGCGCTCCCATCATTGGGTGAAAACACAACTTTAAGTATGATGTTTTCTACAAGGCAAAATGATTGTATCTGCTCTTCTGTTTGGATAAAGTCCACGAATGAGTAATGATAGTCACCACACTCTTTTAATACAAGTTCCTTAAAGTCTTCGATAGATATATTGGGATTCCACCGTTGTTCCTCTTGTGTGTATTTATATAAGTCGACGATATCATAACTCATATCTAGCGCGCGCCACACTGATTGAAAATCAGGCTCTTGAATATCACAGAAATCGCCGTCTCCAGAGATCCCGATTCCGCCATTAAACCTTTGGAAAAGAGAAAATGTACCAGGCTCTTTTGAAATAAATCTCAGTGTCAAATTTCCGCTAAAGCCGTCGTTTCGAAGCAAATTCATAGTTTGATCTAAATCGAAGAAGACCTTAATGGTATCTAGGCTTTCTCGTTCGGATATTTCCGCAATTTTAAAACCTGTGTTTTGCTCAAAAAACGAAGAATGAATCTCAAATTTATCGAATAGGACAAAATTTGGCTCGGAATCAACAAAATGCACGTTTTTAAAGTGTCCATCCTCATCCACTTGGACATACCTTTTATTGTTTGTTTCGTCCAGATGAAAGTCATTATCTATGAGCGTGCTGTGCTTATCCGGTAAAATTACTTTGAATATGCTTGAGAACTCAAATTGCTGTTCAATAGGATCGAAGTAATAAGGGACGCTTGGTGAATAACGCCTTGCCTCAAATTCATGAAAATCAAAGCCGGTGTAATACATCTGGCTAGAAAGAAGGAATCCTTCAATTGGCTTTCCTTCAGCGCTCAAGGTTAGAGCCCAGTACTGCTGGTATCTATCTTTAAGAGCGATTAGAAAATAATTTTCTTCTGTGTGAATGGCATCAGTGTTCTTGATTTCACCGAATTCTTTAAACCTTACAAAGCCACTTTTGTGCCGATTTAGATTCCTGTCATCAATTTTTTCACCCATTGATCGAGCTATTCTAATTGAGTCGTTAGGATATAGAAGAACCTTTTTTACTTTAATATTATGGTCATCTTTTTGTTGACCTATTAAAGTCGTATTTATTGCCAAGAGCAAACATAAAGCGAATATGTGGTGAGTTGAAATCAAAATTATTGGTGGACAGAACAAGTTAAAGTTTAGACAACTTCTTGGCAATTTGTAGTTCGACCCTGAAAATAATTCTAATCTGGACATCCTGTTTTATTTTGATGCTAATGCAAAGTGTGGAATAACAGACATAGAAATGGTGTTGATTTTTCTAAGAATGCATGTATAGCTTTGATAACAATAACACACGGAAAATAATGATAAGAATTAAGGGTCTTACTCTTTGTCAACTAGAAGGGCTGTTATTAGGGGATTTTCTAGAGGCGTGTTATGGTTTCAACATCACATTCACTGCGCTTAAGCCTTTCTCTCCCTCCTGAAGTTCAAAGATCACGAAATCTCCAGCGTTGATTTGATGTTTCAGTCCACTGATGTGTACGTGGTATTCATTGTCTGTGCCTTCCTCTTTTATGAAGCCGAAGCCCTTGTCAATGTTATAAAATTTTACAGTTCCTTTCATAGTTTTAAAGCTAGCAATAAAAAAGGCCTCCCGTTAGGAAGGCCTTAGTTGAAATCTTTAGGTATTGGTTACGCTTGCTTTACGTTTACAGCGTTTAATCCTTTCTTTCCTTCTTGCAATTCAAACTCGACTGCATCGCCTTCGCTAATTTCATCAACTAGACCTGTTACGTGTACAAAGTACTCTGTGTTTGAATTGTCGTCTTTAATAAAGCCAAATCCTTTGTCAGTATTAAAGAACTTTACTGTTCCTTGATTCATAATAAATATTAAAGTACGAAGGTGAGACTTAATTTTTAACCTAGCAATATCATTTACAGTTATTTACATAAAGTTATAATTGAATGTCTCTTTGTGTACATTTGCAGTAGAGTTTGAGGGCTATTAGCTCAGTTGGTTCAGAGCGCTGCCTTGACAGGGCAGAGGTCACTGGTTCGAATCCAGTATAGCCCACCCAAATAAACAAAAACCCCAGTATTTACTGGGGTTTATTCGTATTTCCAATTTTTTGGATATCGGCTAAAAGTTCTAAGCTAATAACTCCTCTTTCGATTCTGGGCTAAAACTTAGGATAGAAGGGTCAATTCTTGTCAGCGCTTCACCTATGAACTCCTCTTTAACCGGAACCTCAAAATGTAAAACGTCTTTCAAGTGGCTTTTGTTGAAGTCATAAAAGGCTTGCATAGCCTCTTTAGCATCATTGAAGAATTTTGGCTCAGAGAAGTAAATTTCAACGGGAATCCGCCATTGGCCTAGCACCTGCCAAAAATGCTTTAAAAAGTGAGGGACAAATCCTTTCTTGAGAGAATGGAAATACGGCACCGCATCGTTTTTATATTTAAAACACATGAAGGTGATTGGAATCTCCACGCGCTGTGCCAAAAGAAATAGGCCGGGTTTCACGGGGTAGATGTCGTGGGTTCCAGAGGTCCTTCCTTCAGGTGAGGTCATTAAACACAACCCTTTTTTGAACCTTTTATCTCCATCTATCAATACCTGTTTTCCCGCATCTCTGTCGTGCCTCTTGACCCAGATCACATTTAATGCCTTACCTAACCAACCTATCAGTGGCCAATTCTTAAAGTTATTCGCCGCTAGTAAGGTGGTCGGATGCTTTATGAAATTCAAGAACATTATGTCTAGATACGAAGGATGGTTGATCAGGATCAACTGCATTTGACGCGTACTCTGTCCGTGGACTTTACTGCGAATTCCCAACAACTTGGCTTTACAATACATACCAAAGCGCAACATAGCATGGGCACTTTTTTTCCCGAAGATTCTTCCACCAATCACCAAAAGGCTCGTTAGGGTAAATAATGCAGCCAGGCCTACCAAGCGTATCGTTGCGAGTATATGTTTCATTCTGTGTGAGTAGAACGCCAAAATACAAATTCAAAATTACTGTCACAGAAAAGGTCCCTTCTTGTATCTTAGGAATCCTTGGCAGCTTTGATGCCGAGCACCTTGTAGTATTAAGAGAACATGCCCAAGATTATTCACGCTATTTCTGGTCCTCGCAATATTAGTACAGCACTTATGTACAGCTTCGCACAGCGACCGGGCTGCAGGGTCATTGATGAGCCAATGTACGGGATGTATTTAAAGGCATTGGATCCGAATCATCCAGGGAAAAAAGAAATTTTAGCCCAGTGGCCGACGAGTATTGAAGGGGTGAAGATGTGGGTGCGTTCTTTCGAAGAATGCGACGAGCTGTACTTAAAAAACATGGCGCATCACATGGACGGTCAACCATGGCATTGGGTGGACCCCGATGCCTATTTATTCTGGATCAGACACCCGCGTAAGGTAGTGCAGAGTTTCACCAAAGTCATTGATACCATCAGACCAAGAGATATTGGGCTTATCGAAGAGTGGGACCAATTCCAGCAGTTGCGACGTGGCGACGTACCGATAGTGGTGGTCGATTCCGACGAGATGTTGTTAAACCCCTCTAAAAATATGACAACTATTTGTCAGGCTTTGGGACTGGCGCCGAGAGAGGAGATGATGAATTGGCTTCCGGGAAAGAAAGAATACGACGGACCTTGGTGGCCACATTGGTATGCCAAGGTTCACAAGAGTGAAGGATTTGGTCCTGCCAAGGCTATGCCTGAACTGCTTATAGAAGATCACGAGGCCATAGTTACGGCAACTTTGCCGGCGTACGAGGCACTTTATAACCAACGATTACAATTCGATTAATATGCTACAACAGTTCGATCCAAGAAATAAAGAAATCCAAGTTTGGGTAGGCGACGGTTTGATTCACCGCGATTCTGCGAAGGTCAGTGTTTTCGACAGTTCGGTGCAAGGCGGCGATGCCGTTTGGGAAGGAATGCGTGTTTACAAACACGGCGTGTATTGCCTTGAAAGACATCTCGATCGCTTGGAAGATAGCGCCCTAGCAATGGCTTTTGAAGGTGTACCGTCGCGCGAGTTTATTGGAAAAGCCATTCGTGCTACCCTTGAGGCTAATGGTATGATTGACGATACACACATTCGTTTGACCTTGACAAGGGGAGAGAAGGTGACCTCGGGGATGGACCCTCGATTGAATCAAATGGGGTGTACGCTGATTGTTTTGGCCGAATGGAAACCGCCTGTCTACGACAATGAAAAGGGTATACGAATCATCACCTCGGCCATCCGTCGAAATAGTCCGATGCATTTAGATTCGAAGATTCACCACAATAATTTGATCAATAACATCTTGGCGAAGATTCAGGCGAATCAGGCAGGAGTCGATTCTGCTTTAATGCTCGATAACCAAGGATTTATCGCAGAGATGAACGGGGCGAATATTTTTATGGTAAAAAACGGCAAGATTTTGACGCCTACCGCGGATGCTTGTTTGCACGGCATTACGCGGGGGTTGGTGTTGGAATTGGCCAGAGCGCATGATATGGTTGTGGAAGAACGCAATATCTCTTTGACTGAGCTGTATTCGGCAGACGAGGCTTTTGGCACGGGATCGATGGGAGAATTGACCCCGATTACTGAAGTGGACGGCAGATCCTTGGTAAACAGGGCAGGACCCAAGGTGACCCAACAGCTTGTTAAAATATTTGAAGCCACCCACCAGAAGTTGAGCACTCCGGTGGCCAATTTGTAACTTGCAGCAAACCTCAATAAGACCAATGAAAAAGATCTTTGTCCTTAGTTTTGCCCTGCTGAGTATTGTGCTTCCCGCGCAAGAAATACCGACAATTTCAGGCTGTTTCACTAACCTACCAGACACGATATCGACCATCAAGATTGCCTTTTTAAAGGGTAATGGTCTCTCAGTTAAGGCGGAGTATTCACTTCAAGACGGTTGCTTTTCGGGTGTTTGGGAACATGCTGAACAGGGTATTTTCATAGCTTATATTTCCGTATCTCATACTTTTGATTTTGTGATTTCAGAGGGTAATGTTCATCTAGAAGGCGACTACAATAATATCCAAGCGACGGTTCGTCAAGGCCCTGGTCACGATGATTTTGCAGGATTTAAAGCACTACTAAGTACTGGCCCAAATGAGAATCAGATTCGTGAGTACCTCTTGGGTATGAAGGACGCAGGCCTCAAGGAATTCCTATTGCCACAGCTGTTGCCGCTGAATCCGGATACCAATTTGTATTGGTTGCGCGGGCATTTTTGGGACTATACCAACTTGCTATCTTCCAACACCTTAATTAATCCCTTTTTCGAGAAAAATAGAGATCTCTATTTTGACCAAATCCTAGGTCACGATCCCGATACCATCATTAGCTACTTAAATGCACTTTTTTCGCAACCGATGGAAGAGGATGTCAAAAAGGTGCTCGTTTCAACGGCAACCTATAAATACGAGACCTCAAAGTATATGGGTGAGGACGAGGTCTTTGTTTGGTTGGTACAAAAATTCTACAATCGCGGTTATGCTGATTGGATGTCCAAGGAAGATTTGGGGAAAATTAGGGAAAAGTCGGAGGGGCTAGCTACAGAGCTAATCGGTAATCCAGCACGCGACTTCGCGTTTGACACAAAAGATATGGGGCGCATTAAACTTAGCGAGGTGCAAAGCCCCGTGACCATTTTGTATTTTTGGGACAGTGAATGCGGACATTGTAGGAAGGAGACGCCTCGATTGAAAGAATTGTACGATGAATACAAGGATAAGGGTGTTGAGGTTGTAGCCATAACGCTTGAGAATGAATTCACGGGATGGAAAAAGTACATTGATGAGTATAATCTCAATTGGATCAATGGATTTGAAAGCGATTTTGACCGCCCGAATTTCCTTTGGTACTATTATATCCCATCCACGCCCAAGAAGCTCATCTTGGATGCTGATAAGAAGATTATCGCCAAGAACCTAGATGTGGAAACGACGATGCGTACCTTCTTAGACGATTACCTAGCTGGGAGGGTCGATTAATAGTCTTTATTTTTGTATATTTAATTGATAATCAATCAAATATGAGAAACACAATCATTGTTTTACCTTTCCTATTACTGCTTTCCTTTTCCTTAAGTGCTAGTACCAATCCTTATGTATTTGGCATATTAGACACTTGTGGTTACGACATAGAATGCAGTATCGAATACGATTTTTCAGAGGCCTATCTTTCTGATGTTCCCGGGGTCAGATCATATTCGTTTTCTTGCGACTCATACACAGCTCGCGGTACCTTGAATATGGAAAATGGTGATTCCATTTATGCTGAACAAAGTGCGTGCCACCACTTTTCTTGGAAGGCTGTTCTAGTCACTGAACGAGAAATCGTTGATTTCAATGGAGCTATTCTTGAGTTTGCGGCACTCTTTGAATACCACATGCAATTTAACTACATAAAAGCTACGATTGATGGTAGGTCTATTGTTGAGCGTGCACCGGAGGGATTATACCAAGAAATACGCGTGGTAGATCCTAATGATTATCTACAAGATTTTTATATCATTCTTAAAGAAGATCGGCGTGGTAGAGATGTAATTGAGATTTCTTATTATGGCGGATAATAAATAGGGGCCATATTGGAGCGAAAAGCTCTTCTTTAAAAGACATATTTACCGGACGTTAATCTTACGTTTATTTGCAACCTGTACTTTTTTATTCTTTGAAAGTTTACATCAGCACTTGTTGTATTACTTGGATTAAGTCCTTTTTTTCTTATAATTAAGACTTAATACTCTGAAAACAAGCTAAAATTGGGTTAACTCTCACTTTGAGAGGTCAATTTGTTTCTTATTTTTACGTTACAGGAATCCAAAAGAGAAAAAATGAAAAAGGTATTCGTTTTCGCTGCCGCAGCTGCATTGACATTGTCAAGCTGTGTAAGCAAGCAGAAATATGTTGAGTTGGAAGAAATGCAGAAAGCAACTTCTGATAAATTGAGCAACACTAAAATGGAATTGGCTGCAGCAACTGCAGAGAAGAATGCACAAGCAGCTGAATTAGCTTCTTTGCGTGCAACATCTTCAGATTTGATGAAGCAGGTAGGTGACCTTACTCGTATGAGCGCTACAAACGCTGAAAACATGGAAAAGACACTTGAAAGCATCAACGAGAAAGAGGTAACGATTACAAACCTTCAAGACGCAATGAACCGTAAGGACAGCGTAACATTGGCTTTAGTTACTTCATTGAAAGGTGCCCTAGGCGATATGAACGACGAAGATGTTCAGATCAGCGTAGAGAAAGGTGTGGTGTATGTAAACTTGTCTGATAAGTTGATGTTCCGTCCAGGTTCAGCATACGTTAGTAAGGACGCTAAGACTGTTCTAGGTAAAGTAGCTAAGATTATGGCTGCAAAACCAAACCTAGAAATCTTGGTTGAAGGTCACACGGATACTGATCCAATTGCTACAGACTGCATCAAGGACAACTGGGAGTTGAGTGCACATCGTGCAACTAACATTGTACGTGTTTTACAGAACGACTTCGAGATTGCTCCAGAGCGTATGTCTGCCGCTGGTCGTGGTGAGTACATTCCTGTTGCTTCAAACGATACACGCGATGGCCGCGCGGCAAACCGTCGTACTCGTATAGTAGTTCTTCCTAAGTTGGATGAATTCAACAAAATGATTGAAGAAGGTTTGAAATAATCAATTCTTACGAGCATAAGGAAGCCCGGTGTACATACACCGGGCTTTTTTGTAGCTTAACCTATATCTGAAACAAACAAAAAAATGAATTACTTTATTATGGGTGGCCCGCTCTTTATGGGGATACTAACATTAATATGTATTGCTATGCTGTTGGCATTTTTCTTGAAAAAGAACTTAGTAAAGCAACTTGGATTACTAGCCATAGCCGTAGGGTTCTTAGGTCAAATGTTTGGACTCTTTGGAGCATTTGAAGCCATAGAATCTGCGGGAGGCATTAGTCTACCGATGCTAGCTGGCGGATTGAAAGTGAGTAGCATCGCATCAATATACGGGCTCTTGATTTATACCATATCCCTTTTACTGCGAATGCTTGAAGGCTAGAATATTTAAAATAAAAAAGGCGGCTCGAGAGAGCCGCCTTTTTTATGTTCTTGTACAATGTTAAGGACATTCTACACGTCTTACCATCAAATAGGCATTTCCACCGCTGACGGTAGAATCGATAATACCAGCATCTAAACACGTGTCTTGTGCAACGGTAGTCGAGTAATCCAATACCCACCCGCCTAGTGCAGTATTTGTGTAATTATCTAGGATTAAATCACAGTCGCAAGTTCTTGTACACGAGGCTAGGAACAGACCGCTAGCAAATGCAAATAATGCGATTTTCTTCATAATAAATAGCCTTTAGTTTTTCTGAGTTACTGAAAATACTAAACTTTATCTAATCTATAAGGATCAGTCTTATTATTCTACGAGACTATTGGGTGCGTACGGAAGATTACATTTTTCAGCCACCTTGTCCACGATGTTGGTGACATCGACACGTTTATTGCTTTCGCCACTTTTGATACCGCTTCCCATGAGTAAGAAAGGAACATGAGTATCGTATAGATACCCTGAACCGTGCGTAGAACCATATGGACCGTAGAATATGCAGTTGGGTTGAAGGGTAAAAATGAGCTCACCGCCAAACCTGCTTTGATGGCCTTCGTGAAGCAATTCCAGTAAGGCGTCATTCGCGCTATTGCGCACTTCGGAAGCGGTATAAACACGCATGAAAGGATCAGTAGCCTCAACCAATAACGCAATCTTATTGGCGCGTTCTTTGGCCCAGCTATTCAAGTGAATGTGGTGGTTGAAGATCTTGAATACTGCATTTTCAATACCTAGTTCTTCTTGAATACGTTCGTTAATATCTCCAATAACATCAGCATTCTGGAAATTACGCACCCCTAGACCATAATAAGCCAAGTGATTTGGATTTTCTGAAGCACCATGGTCTGCTGTTAAGTAAATGACATACGCATCACGACCTACCGCCTTGTCTAGCTTCTTAATGAGCTTGCCTAGTTGACGGTCCAATTTCAAATACATATCATGCACTTCACGTGAGCGTACCCCAAAGGTGTGTCCGGCATAGTCAGTAGAGGAGAAGCTCACACCCAAGAAATCAGTATACTTATCCTTACCTAGTTCTTCTTTTTCTAAAAGCAACAAGGCCATATCGAGCACCAGTTCATTACCTACAGGTGTGTTCTTTAGCGACCCTAATCCGCGTGTCTGGATCAATTGCTTCAAATCATATGGAAAGCTTGACGTACCCTTGTTCAACTTTGGCTCGTACGGATTTTCATCTGCTAAGCTTTCGTCGTATTTACGCTCAGCCATCTCTAACTTCCAATCCTTCTTTGCCATATCCATAGCATGCTCTTTCTCATTGTATTTCTCTACGTAATCTGGAAGTTCGTCGCAATAGTAGCTGCTGCTCACAAAGTGCAGCTTATTATCAAGCCAAAACGCGCCATCCGCAAAGTGACCAGCAGGGAATATAGCTCCACGATCCTTTACGCTCACACCGTAGCTCTTTCCACGGTGGTTTGTGTGTAATTTGATTCCGTCAGAAAAAGTCAATGCACGTAAGTTCTTTGGCGAACGGCGAGAGGAACTTTCAATGGTTCCAATCGGGCTGACCGTGGTATCCTCCGCACAATACATCTCGTACTGACTCTCCTTCACCCACCAATCGTTGGCTACAATGCCGTGGTACTTTGGAGTAGTTCCTGTTGATATTGATGCGTGTCCAGGCCCTGTGTAGTTCGGAATGTAATTGTAGTGCGCGTTGCGGTACACTTTACCTTCATCAAGAAGAATACGAAATCCACCATCTTCGGCAAATTGATGGTTAAAACGCTGCAGATATTCTGCGCGCATTTGATCAACTACTACTTGCACGACCAGTTTAGGCTGTGCCTGAACGCTTATTCCGATTAGGAGGACAACTGCTGCTCCAACCGATCTTTTTTTATTTGAATATCTTCCCATAGGCTCATCTTGGAGGCTAGCTCCTCTTTTTTTTTCTCGTATTTTGGATAGAAATCAGGGTCTTTGATTAGCTCCATGTAGCTATCTGCGTCTGCTAATTTCGCATCCCAATCTTCCAAGGTCATCTCTAAGTTCTCAATTTCCGCTTCAACATCGGCCAACTTTCGCGATAAACTGCGGATATCTTTCTCAAGCTGCTTCCGCTCCTGATAACTGATTCGCCCATTATCGTTCTTTTGCGCCTTCTTCGATTTCTTTTCTGTGGCTGATTTTACCTCGACTGCCCGCATATTTTCCATCTTACGCTGCTTAAGGTAATAGTCAATCCCACCGAGTAATATTTTTACACGCTCATTTCTAAACTCCACAGTTTTCGTGACTAGCCCTTCCAAGAACTCGCGGTCGTGACTTACCACAAGCAATGTTCCATTAAAAGACAACAACCGCTGCTTCAGAACATCCTTACTGTTCATGTCAAGGTGGTTCGTCGGCTCATCCATTACCAAGAAGTTAATAGGTTTCAGCAAGAGTTTACACAGCGCCAATCGACCGCGCTCTCCTCCGCTTAAGACCTTCACCTTTTTCTCCACGTCTTCACCACGGAACATAAACGATCCCAACACACTTCTTGCATTCTTGCGCATTTCCTCAGGCGATGCATTCTCAATGGTCTGAAGAGCCGTCAAATTTCCGTCCAATTCGTCCGCCTGTTCCTGTGCGAAGTAACCCACTTGAACATTATGTCCAAGCTCGAGAATTCCCTCCGCACTAATCTCTTTCAAGAGCGCCTTTACCAAAGTCGATTTTCCCTGTCCGTTCTGACCGATAAAGGCCACGCGATCTCCGCGCTCAATTTCTAAATCAACACCGTGAAGCACTAAATTCTCACCATAGGCTTTCCGCACGCCTTCTGCTTTGGCAACAACCTTCCCAGACCTTGGGGCTGGCTGAAACTTAAAATGCATAGCTGAGGTATCTTCATGGTCTACCTCAACGCGTTCCATACGTTCAAGTTTCTTAATCAAACTCTGGGCAAAGGAGGCCTTAGAAGCTTTCGCGCGGAAGCGCTCAATCAACTCTTCTGTTTGCTTAATCTCTTTTTCCTGATTTTTTGCGGTGGCCAATTGTTTTTCGCGTAAATCTGCACGGAGTTCCACGTATCTGGTATAAGGGGCATGAAAATCATAGGCCTTGCCTAGTGTAATCTCTATAGTACGGGTAGTTACATTATCCAAAAAGGTACGATCGTGACTGACCACCATCAACGTCTGATTGCTCTCACTCAAATATTTCTCAAGCCACATAATACTTTCGATATCGAGGTGGTTGGTGGGCTCATCCAAAAGAAGCAATTCTGATTTCTGTAAGAGCAATCGCGCCAATTCTGCTCGCATTCGCCACCCTCCTGAAAAGGTGTACAAAGGCTTCTCGAAGGTTTCGGGAGTAAAGCCTAATCCCTTAAGGACTATTTCTACATCGGCATCAATGCTATCTCCTCCTATGAGGCCGAAGCGCTCGCTGAGCTCGCTTAGCTCATTAATCAGATTAGCATAGCTATCACTTTCATAATCGGTGCGGACTTCAAATTCCTTATTGATCTCCTCAATACGCGTATTAATAAGTGTCAATTCGTCGAAAGCGCTGCGAGCAATCTCTACAATGCTCTTGTCCATATCAATTTTCAGGTCCTGACGCAGAAAACCAATCCTCACCTCTTTGGCCTTACTTATTGACCCTTCATCAAGAGAATAATCACCTGCGATTAATTTTAGGAGCGTCGATTTTCCAGCACCATTTCTCCCCACCAGACCAATTCGGTCTCCTGGATTAATTTGAAATCCTATGGTATCAAATATGGCACGACCTCCGAAAAATAGCGAGGCTTTGTTCAAGGCTAAAATCATCGTGACAAAAGTAGCAAAACGAATTGCCTATGTGCCGTAATTTTGACCAAACTAAAGGAACGTTATCATCATGCTCAAGGGAACAAAAGTCTATAGCATTACAAAGAGTAAATGTCCTCGGTGTATGGAAGGAGAGATCTATCCTGATAAAAATCCGTACCGATTCAAAACTATGACAGACTTTAATCCACGTTGTAGTGTTTGCGATCAGAACTTCGAACCTGAACCAAACTTCTACTATGGCGCAATGTATGTCAGCTATGGATACACAGTTGCAATATTTATCGCCGTATACACTTTCTTAGGAATTTGGATGGACTGGAGTATGTGGTCCACCGTTGGCGCTCTAGCTCTAATATTGGTAGTCACTGCGCCGATCATATTTAGAATTTCACGAACTACATGGCTCTCACTTTTTGTGAAATACGACAAAAACGTTAATAAAAACGCTTAGGTAAACATTCCTCGAGCAAATCTGTACCGTACATAAAGTGCTCTACAAGTACCTTAGCTAGGTAAGGTGCCATAAGCACAGCACGTGACCCCATACCGCCAAAAACCCAGGTGTGCGGAAGCCTGTGGGGTCCAACCATAGGCCTACGGTCCTTCGTGGCTGGACGAATACCACTTAAGTGATCCATCGTATCAGATGAACCGTTCCATACTTTGCTAACGTGCTGTTCAAGTTCTTCTCGCTTTTCAGTGCTTGGACCATCATTAAAGCCTTCCCAAGCATAAGTAGCCCCTACAGTAACTTCAGCATTCCCTTCACTAAGCATAAAATGCTTTTGATGAATACATTCATTTTCCATAGGTGCATCTAATTTCACGCGTAAAATCTCGCCCTTCACAGGCGCAAATCCCTCCTGTTGTAAAACCGTTTCACCCAAAGCCATTTGTGCTCCTTGACAGCTTATCACGGCGTGCGCACGTAGGTCACTGTAATCTAAACCTTCAGCATCTCGAACAACGGTATCCCATTCAAAGTGTTCGCTACGAAAGCTGTTTTCCTTGCGCAGCGCCTCACGAACAGCTTCGATGAAAGCTAGCACATTCAAACGCCCTGTTCCTTTCATTCGACCACTTTCAAACTTCCCTACAATACCGTCGGGGAGAGGAGAAATACAATCTTTTAAGTAGGGAGAAAAAGCAGGTGAATCGCATAGTTCCATCCAAGTATTCTGCTCTTCAGCGTTGTGGAACACACGGCGGATAGATATGGGGTCAAAGAACTTCACTGAAGTCCAAACTTCCATATCAGGATATACGGCATGCAGTTCGGCCATCATTTCATCGGCTTTCCAAACCTTCTTCATGCGTTTGAGGACAATAGGATTCCAAAGGCCTGATGCAGCTGTTGAGCATTTGTTCTCCTTCGGCAAGTCATATACTACTACACTGGCGCCATATTTCATGAGCGTGTAACCAAGCACACACCCGGAAATGCCTCCGCCGACGATAATATAGTCTACATGTTTTTGCATAAAAAACTCCTGCTATTAAAGGTAACAGGAGTTCTTCAATATTGTTAGCTCAAAGACTAGTATGTCCACATATCATGCTCTTTGTTGCGCAAATCTTCTTTGATTGCGGCAGCTTCGAGCAACTGAGACATCGCACTGTTTCTCTTGTAATCTTCAATCGTTCTATCGTAAACGTTGTCTTGTTTGGTAACAACTGAGTTGAACTTTCTAAAGTGCATAATTTGATCGAATGTCAAACGCTGGTTGTTGTTCTTCTCGTTGTAAGCAACAGATGTAGCCATAGCATAGCGCGCATCAGGGAACCAAATCCAGAATGGATTATAGGTTAACGAAGTATTACGTGGATCACGAACTTCTGGCGCAATACCAATAATTCTGTTTTTCAACTCACCGCGTTGCTTGTCAAAGTACCAGTCACTCTTGAGGTGGTATGCAACGACATTGTTGGCCTTAATCGTGATAGTATCGATAGCCAAAGGTGGACCAAATGGATCATCTGGATCAGGAATAGTATCGTAAGATTCAATTTTTTGACGAACCTCGTCTACGGTAAGTGGCAATTCGAACTTATCGTCAAGGAAAATCTCAGTAATGGTATTTTCTGTAGTAATGCCGTCAACCAATACATCCCACAATGCTTTACGATCTGGCATAGGCTTGATGGGGTAGTAAAGTGAAAGATTGATTTTTTCTCTTAAATCGATACGTTCCCAGTGACGCTCAGACCACAACATGTCGTCTTGACGCAGGAACGGGTAAGGAACTACACGATTATTTCTGTAGTGCTTGTTTGCTTCAGGAACAATACCGTCGTCTGATGGGTCTAAAATTTGAGCTTCAGCAGTACTGAATGACAATGCTACAGTGAAAGCTGCAAATACAAAGGTTCTTAATTTTAACATCTTAGTTCAAGTCAATAGTAATCGGCGCAACTCTTGGCTTGATGCCTTTACCAGTTTTCGCACGAATATTTCTAATAATTACTGGTGTACCTGGTTTCGCTTTATCCAAAGCAGCGCGTGCGTTGGGATTTAACGTATTTCCTTTACAATCGATAGGAGCGAAGGGAGGAACAATGATTTGGAAGCTTGTTACTTTCAAAGGAAGTTCAAAGTCAAAATTATTGAACTTCGCTTCAACTTTAGCTTTCTTTATTAGGTTCGCAGACATTAGACCTTCTGTTTTACCGAAGATAGATCCGGCAGCATCAGGAAGATTCTTCACACGAAAAAGCTTACTTCCCATATTCTTGGTCTTATCGCCTTCTCGAACACTAACAGAAATTTTTAGCTCACCACCTTTATTACGGGTCACATCAGCCATGTATCCGTTACCTGACTTCTTGACGCCTGTACCCGATACAATTAAGTTAGACGGATCAACACCAGGAACAGAAATTTCCAAAGGGTTATCTACACCGCGGTAGAGAACATTCATCTTGGTTGGAGAAATAACCACACTAGGAGGTGCAACATTAAATGTGCCTTCCACAGGGAAAACTTTCTCTTCACCGTTCTGAACCAGTTTGATTTCACCGTTCCATACAGTCTCACCCACACGATTCGCCGGGAAACGAACTTTAGCGACACCGCCAACGATATCTTCTGCGCTCAACTCTTGGCCGTTGATGGTAACTGTTGGGTTTTGTGTATCGTCAAAGGCTGCCAAGAAAACGTCGGCTTCGTACTCATCACCTTTAGTAACAAATGTGCTCTTAGGCATTACTACGGTTCTTACGCCGGTAAACTTTAAATCTGAAGCGGTAATGTTCTTTTGCAGGTAGTCAATAACATTTGCCTCAGAAGTACGAACGTCACTTTGCATTTTCGTCAAGAACGTTAATACAGAGATGAGCGGGAAGTGCTCAAATTTGTGTTGTTCCCAACTGATGGTAGTTCCGTCGTGCTTGTAATCGCTTAAATCAAATGTTTCTTCAATAGAGTTCATCAAAAGCTCGTTGCCTTCTGCCTCTGTCTTCATGAATTCGCGGTAATCAGCAAGCGCTGCTTTAAGCTTGGCTCCATTACCCTGGTTAAGGAAATAGTTCGGTGAAGATTCCAAGTCGTCCATTTTCTGGGGCTTGTTCGGATCCCCGCTTTCTTCATCTGCACCTCCTGAAGCTTCAATTACACCTCTCTTGAGGTCTTCAATCTGCTGGTAAAGTGTTGCTGAACGAGATTTTACGTCATTTGCTTTATCTCTCCACGGTCCAGCTTTCACTGGGTTTTCAGCAGCAGCTGCTTCAAATGCCGTGTAGATACTAGAATTTTGTTTTTCTACTGTTTCAATAGATGCCTCTTGGCTAACCATTACTTCGTAGAATGCGTCCATTACTTCTTTGCTCACGTTAAGAGCGAGAAGCGCAGTCAACACGAGATACATCATGTTGATCATTTTCTGACGCGGTGTTAATTTTCCTCCTGCCATTTGTCTAGGATTTTACGGTTAAAGTAAGTTAAATTGAATCGGGTAAGATTACTTGCCCATTGCAGTTAACATACCGCCGTAAACGCTATTTAATGATTCTAAGTTACCTTTCAATGAAGCCAACTCAGAAGCAAGATCAGTAGCATTGCCAGAAGCAGCAGCCAATTTTTCCATAACGTCGTTTTGACGCTCTACCTGAGCTGTAGTATTTTCAAGTTGAACAGAGTAAAGTGCATTCAAGCTTTCCATGTGCGTTGCCGCTGTGCTCAATTGCTCTGAATAGGCAGCAGTTGCACCTGCAGCATCAACGGCACCACTTAGGCTACCCGCAGTTTCACTTAAAGAACGCATACCTTCTCCTAATCTCTCGATAAGAGCAGCATCTACGCCACCATTTTCCAAAGCATTATCTAGTTGCTCTGTAACTGAAAGTGCACGATCGCCGTCTGCTGAAGCTAGTTCGGGGTAAACCAATGTCCAGTCGTAATCAGCTGCTGGTTTCTCGAATGCAGAGAACATAAAGATTACAGCCTCTGTAGTCAAACCTACAACAAGCATGATGTTCGCTCCTTGCCAGTGCATGATCTTAAACATCGCACCAGTAATTACTACTGCTGCACCAATACCATAGAGCTTCGCCATAAAGTTTTTGAAGCGCTTTCCGTTTACATCAATTAAAGCCATAATCTTAAAGTTAAGTTTGTTATTAGGGTTATGTTGTTATTAAAAGTCTTTAAGGTCTCTACCTAAGAAACTTTGTACTGTTCTGAATCCAATGTAGCTTTTTGCCGTGTCTTGGTATTCGTAATCACGAGCACCCAGCTGAAGGAAGTAAGCTACGTCCTTCCATGATCCACCACGAATCACCTTGCGCTTCATAGTTTCATTTTCGTCTTCGTACGCATTGTACTGGAATTCAGTGGCGACATCGCTGCCGAAGGCGTAAGACTGTACATCAAACGCTGTGGATGTCCACTCACTTACGTTACCTGACATACAGTAAAGGTTATATCCGTTTGGAGAGTACGCTGTTGTTTTCACTGGGTAGAAACCACCGTCGGCAGTCAAATTACCGCGTCGCGGTTTGAAGTTAGCGAGGTAACAACCTGCACTATTCGTAGCGTAAGGACCACCCCAAGGGTATGTAGTTAATTCTTCACCACCGCGAGCAGCGTATTCCCACTCCGCTTCTGTAGGTAGACGAAAGTCGTGCTCGATAAGTTCACCTGAACGCTTCAAATAGTCACGACGGTATTTGCCTCTCCAGTTCGCAAAGGCACGAGCCTGTCTCCAGCTTACCCCTACTACTGGATATTCATCGTACGCTGGGTGCCAGAAGTACTTGTCGTGCATTGGCTCATTAAACGAATACGTGAAATCATGAATCCATACAAGTGTGTCCGGATATACATTAATAGTTTCTTTCTCAAAAAATGATGCACGGTTACTTTCAGCTTTGTTGTCTTCAATAAAATCGCGGTAGCTGAACAATTCGCCATCTCCATTCTCATCCTTGTAGTCAAATTCTACACGGTTCAACTTTGACGAAGCCTTCTGCTTGTTAATCCAGTAATAGGTATAGTTCAACTGACGAGTATCCATGTGACGGTAACCCAACCACTGCTCTTCAGGTGCGAGGTACATAGTTTCCACAACTTCAGTGTATTCAGTCGAGGGGTAACGATTTTTGTCCCATTCTAAATACGGGTCCCAATCCAAACGACGCATCATACTATCGGGGTAGTTCAATGCTACATATTCCTGGAAATAGGTTGGATCCTCCATCTCACCAAGATCAATGTATTCGAAATCTTCAACAAGACCTTCAGCCAGACGAGTTCTTGCGATAGAATCGCGCACCCAGCTCACAAACTGACGATACTCATTATTAGTGATTTCCGTTTGATCCATGTAGAATGCAGGAATACTCACTGTTTTCGCAGGAGCGGTATATGCATACGGCACATCCTCATCGTGATTACCCATGGTAAAGCTACCTTGTGGAATATATACCATGCCGTAAGGCTCGCTAGGATACCATGTTTGACGGTCTTGAACGCCGACTAATTCGCCATGATCGTTACTTCCACAAGAAGCCAAAAAGGCAACTGATACAAGTCCAAATAGGAGCTTTTTCATAACTGTATTTGCTTTCAACTGTGTTCTCATTTTTAGTAAGGGACTATATTACAAAAATATAGGGTTCCTGTAGCTCCCTTTTTCTTTGGGTGGTATTTCAATGGTAAAGCAGTAACTCATCATGATTTCATGCGAACCGCTGCTTGATGTTCTCAAACTAGAAGTCGTTAAATCATACGAGTACGTTGCTCGAAGATCTTTGGTGATTTGGTAACCTGCCATGATTGATAAAGCATCGTATACACGATAGGTAACGCCACCCCAAATCTGATTATTATATGTTGCTGCTGCATTTAGGTCGAACTGAGTCGTAACAAAATCGGTTTTAATCATCATTGCAGGCTGCAAAATGAAACCGTTTTGTAGGTCGATATCATAACCACCCATGAGGTAGTAATGTCTC
>MDTG01414985.1_pt1 | contig 41371 bp, 37 predicted proteins | sample 811421 | NCBI WGS metagenome assembly MDTG01 (sample SAMN05326645, study PRJNA326480) | marine metagenome | isolation source: seawater | place: Pacific Ocean: South East | collected 2011 | reverse complement strand
GGGAGGAGACTCCCAGATACGAGGCCGGATATACGGATGCAGCCAGCTTCCCGCAATCCACTTCATCGGTATTGCAATCGAGGGCGGGTCCATATACGGGTAAGCGAAGCGCACCCGGGGTTCATACCTGAATCAGCCTGCGGCCCCGGATGCGCGCTTTGCGCTTATCCAGGCTACAGCGCTGCTACGGCTCCGCCCCGCGCTGTGACGCCGCTACAGCGAAAAAACCGCACTCACGGGCGCATGATCCGACGGCCGCTCGTTGCGCCGCGGTTCGAGGTCGATGTCGCTGGCGGTGCATTTTTCCGCCATGGCCTTCGAGGCCAGTACCAGGTCGATGCGCAGGCCCATCTTCCGCCGGAACGCCATCTGGCGATAGTCGTACCAGGAATAAATGCGCTCGGGCTGCTCGAACAGCCGGTAGGTGTCGGTCAGGCCCAGCGCCATCATGTTCTCCAGTGCGGTGCGCTCCGGGGTCGAACAGAGAATCTTTTCGTGCCAGGCCTCGGGGTCGTGCACGTCGCGATCGTCCGGCGCGATGTTGAAGTCGCCGACGACCACCAGTTTCTCGTGCGTCTTTGCCTCCGCGGCGATCCAGCGGGTGACCGCTTCCAGCCACTGAAGCTTCCACTCGTACTTCTCGTCGCCGACCGCCTTGCCGTTGACCACGTACAGATTGACCACCCGCACGCCGTCGAAGGTGCCGGCGATGACCCGTCGATGGGGGTCGTCGAAGCCGGGAATGTCGGTGCGCACGTCTTCGGCCGGCTCGCGGCTCAGGAGTGCAACGCCGTTGTAGGTCGCCTGGCCGGTGAAGGCTGCGTGGTACCCGGCCTCCTGGATGGCCTTTTCCGGAAAGTTCTCGTCCTTGAGCTTGGTTTCCTGCAGGCCGATGACATCGGGCTGGTTGAGGTCGATCCAGTCCAGCACCTGGTCCAGCCGGACCTTGAGTGAGTTGACGTTCCAGGATGTGATCTTCATTCCCAGTCCTCGCCGTAGTGAAAGGTGATTTCCTCGTCCGCGGCCACATCGCGAATGGTGTAGAGCTCGTTGCCCCACCAGTCGGCGTTCGGATCGCCGGCGTGGTTGAGAAAGCGCATTTCATTGCGCCCGTCGATGCCTTCCCATTCGTCGGTCTCTTCGTTGTACAGCCACAGCACGTGCATGCCGTCTTCCTGAGTCGCCGGCCCTTCGTACGTGCCGACATACGTATCGTTCGGAATGGCCTTGCGGGCGAACAGACCCTTGCCGTGGATCGGCGAGTTACCGACGTAGGCAAGCGGGTTCGTATCGTATTTTTTCATCGACAATTCAGTGTCACCGGGGAGATCGGAAAGCTTAAACGGTTTCAGGTTTCCGGTTTCGGGTTTCCGGAAAGGCGGGGGTCGGTAGCCGGAGGTCGGAGGTCGGAAGAATTCTTCCGCCGCCAATGCTCTGGATTTTTGTGGGAGCGGGCTCCGGCCGCGATTGACGATGAGTTCATCGGCGCCGGAGCCGCCTCCCACAAGGCAGTCGATAGCAAGTCGGCAGATATCCTGCAAATTTCACGGGCCACCACACACCGACCACCGACTGCCGACCACCGTCAAGTCGTCGGACACGCGAACGCGGTATTGGCCGGAGGTTGTTCCAGAAGGTTTTGGGCCAGCACCGCAGGATCGTGACCGAGCTGCCATTCGTAGATGGTCGCGAAGGCCAGTACGCGCGGTATGTAGTCACGCGTTTCGAAATAGGGCAGCGTTTCGATCCAGATGTCCCGCTCCAGGTCCGGTCGCTCCCGTTGCCATTGTTCGGCTCGGCTGATGCCGGCGTTGTAGGCGGCGGCCACCAGGGTCCAGTCACCGTTGAAACGTCGTTGCAGCTCGCCCAGGTGCGCCACGCCCAGGGCGATATTGCGTTCCGGTCGGTAGAGATCCGACGCGCCGCCGTAGTCGATGCCGTGGCGGCGAGCGACGCTGCGCGCCGTGGGATCCATCAACTGCAGCAGACCGCGCGCGCCGGCCGGCGAGCGCGCGTCGGCCTGCATCGCCGACTCGGCCCGCATCAGGCCCATGACCAGGGCCGGCGCCACGTCGTGCCGGGTGGCGTGGGCATTGACGCGTTCGCGCTCCACGACCGGGAAACGCCAGGGATAGGCGTCCATCGCGCCGGACCGGCCCAGCGACACGATCGCCCGATCGTGCCAACCCAGCCCGGCGGCCAGCAGTGCGGCCTGGCGCTGCTCGTTTGCGCTCAGCCTGCGGCTGACCCGTTCGAACGTCCAGCGTGCGTGCCAGACCAGCCCGGCCCGGTAAAGCTCGATCGCCCGGTTGAACTCCGCATCGCGCAGCAGCCTGCGCTGAGCCTCCCCGTCGGCATCGAGTTCCCGGCTGCACAGCGTGAGCGGCTGGCCGCTGCGCAGGGCGGCAAGAAACCCGTAGTAATCCGATTCCGACGCCAGGGTTGCATAAACCAGCCCGGCCTCGGGACGGCCGAGCTCGGCCAGGGCCCGGGCGCGCCAATAGCGCCAGCGCTCCCTGATCTGCTGTTCGGCAGGCATGCGCTCGATGCTGGCGAGCGCCTCGGCCCATTCGCCGTTGGCCAGCGACGTGCGCAGGCGCCACTCCAGCATCTGCTGATCGATCAGCCGGGCCGGCAACGCGTCGATGTCCGCCAGGGCGCCGCGATCGAGATCGACCGCCCGGAACAGCGCGATGCGCCTGGCGGCCGGGCCGATCTCGTCGTCGGTAAACGAGAACCTCGCGGCCAGCCGGTCGCGAAGCCGAGCGGCCCGCTCCCAGTCGCTGGACGCCAGGCGATGCAGGCCCCAGGCCACCAGGCGCCGGGCGCGCTCCTGGTCGGGCCAGTCGACGGTCGACGAGAGTTCGCTTGCGGTGCGGATGGCGATGTTCAGCCAGCCGTCTGCCAGCATCCGGTCGTCGGGGTGGAGATAGCGCCTGAGATAGCGCGCCAGGCCGTACTCACCGGCCTCGACGGCCATGCCGAACCGCTGCCAGGCCGTATCGAAGTCGGGGTTGCCCTCCCGCTTCCACCAGCGGAACAGCGGGTCGCAGGCGCGCGGCTGCGACACCGGGCTGAGCCACAGCGCGCGCGCCCGGGATTCGACCCCGTCGGTCTCGCCCCGCTCGATGCGCGCGAGCTCGATGCGACAGCGGATCTCGGCGTCGGCGGCGCCGGTGCCGTAACGAAGAAGTGCGGCGTCGTCGCCGGCCTCGGCAAGCGATCCCAGCCATTGCCTTTCGAGGCTTTCGGCAAACGACCAGTTTCGGTAGGTGGCAAGAAACCGCTCCATCTCCGGCCCGCGCTGGTCGTCCAGGGTCTGTCGCCTGAGCTCGAACCTGAGGTAGGGCGTGAGCACGTAGTCCGGAATCTTGTCGATGGCCTCGCGCAGGGCCTCTTCGTTGCCCTGCCCGGCCTTCCTCCATGCCTCGATGAAGATCGCGCGCTCGTCCGCAGTCGCGTCTGCCGGCAGCGACCAGGCCGCCTGCGGTGCGAGCGCGGCCAGGGACAGCGCGAGGAATAGTAGTACCCTTCCGGAAAGATTCATGCTTATCAAGGGACCACGCGTGGTCGAATTCGTTGCGTTGATTGCTATCGGTGCCTTTGCGGGCATTCTGGCGGGCCTGTTGGGCATTGGCGGCGGTCTCGTGATTGTACCGGCCGTGACCGCCCTGCTGATCTCACAGGGGGCCGGAATCGACCTGGCCGTACCGATGGCGGTGGCCACTGCGCTGGGGTCGATGCTGCTGACGTCGGCGGCCAGCGCCTGGTCCCACGCACGCCGGGGCACGGTCGACTGGCACGCCGTATTTCGCCTCGGGCCTGCGGTCGCCCTGGGCGCATTGCTGGGCGCGCGGTTCGCGACCGGGTTGTCCGGTCCGGCGCTGGCGCGAGTGTTCGCGGCGATCACCGCTGTGATTGCGTTGCGCATGCTGCTCGGCGGCAGCACCGGCACGCGGCCGGTGGCGCCGCGCGTTCGCGCGTGGCCGGTGGCCGGTCCGCTGATCGGCGGCGTTTCGGCGATGATCGGCATCGGCGGCGGCAGCTTCAACGTGCCCTACCTGGCCTGGAACGGATACTCGACGATCCGGGCGGTCGGCATTGCCGCGGCCTGCGGCTGGCCGATCGCGCTGGCCGGCAGCGCCGGCTTCGTGGTCGAGGGCTGGGGACAGCGACTCTGGGACGACAGCCTGGGATACCTCTACCTGCCGGGCGCGGCGTTGATCGGGCTGGCCGGGAGCCTGGCCGCGCCGCTGGGTGCGAAACTGGCGCACCGTCTCGGCTCGGAAATGCTCGCCAGAGTGTTCGGTGTCTTCCTGCTGGTCGTGGCAATCCGTATGGCGTGGCAGTAGGTTCCCCAGGAACCCCGGGTCGGGCCGACCGGGTGACGGTGCGGTTCAGAAGCGGCTGGAAACCTCGGCCGGCAACCGGATGCTGATCGATAGCGGCAAGTGGTCCGACAGCGTCGATTCCAGGGCCTTGTACTCCAGCACTTCCAGCGCCGGCGAGACCAGGACGTGGTCGATGCAGCGCTGCGGCTGCCAGCTCGGAAAGGTTTTCGGGCGTATATCGGGCAGGACCAGGCCCGAGCGGATTCGAAACTCGTCGAGTTCGTTGCTGTCCGGACCGGTGTTCAGGTCGCCCATGACCACGACGTGAGGGTGCGCCGAGACCAGGTGGGCCACGTAGCGAAGTTGCTGAAAGCGTGCGCGGCGGCCCAGCGCCAGGTGAAGCACCACCACCCACAGCGCCTGCTTGTCTTCGCCGAATTTCGCGACCAGCGCGCCGCGGCCCGGAATGGCGCCGGGCAGCCGATGTTCGTCAACCCGCGCAGGGTCCTGGCGACACAACAGCCCGTTGCCGGCGTGCGCGATCACGCCCACTTTCCGGTTCGGCTGGTGGGTCCACCACGGAAATCCGGCGTGGGTTGCCAGGTACTTGGCCTGGTTGACGAAGCCCGATCTCAGGCTGCCGCAGTCGACTTCCTGCAGGCCGACGATGTCATAGCCGGACACCAGCTCGGAAATCGAATCGAGATTCGCGACGCGCTGGTTGTTGGGCAGGATCTGGCGCCAGCTGCGGGTGACGTACTGGCGATACTTTGCTGTCGTGGTTCCAGCCTGGATGTTGAAGCTGAGCAGCTTCAACACCCGTTCGTCGCTGGAACTCACGGCACTCGGCGCGCTGCGGGGCGCGACCGGCTCAAGAATCGGCCGGGGCTGCGGCCTCGAGTTCGCGCGCGATCAGCATGTCGGCGACCTGCAGCAACTCCTCGAACGTGCCGCCGCGGCGCGGACCGACGCGGTACTTGCCGTTGATCACCAGCGTCGGCGTGGAGCGGACTTGCCACTTGCCGATCGACGCATTGCCCATGCGCATGCGCGATTCCACCGGGAAGGACGCGGCGGTGGACTTGAATTCTTCTGCGCTCACGCCGAACTGGGTGTGGAACTCGGCCAGGTCGTCCATGGTGCGGATGGGCTGGCGCTCGTCGTGCAGGGCGGCAAACAGGGCATTGTGCGACTCGTCGAGAATGCCCAGGACTTCGGCCGTGTAATAAGCGCGGGCAAACGCCTCCCAGGAGGGGCTGAACGAGACCGGCATGCCGCTGAATTCGACGTTCTCCGGCAAATTCTCGTGCCACGGGCCGACGTACGGCTGGAAGGTGCGGCAGTGCGGGCACATGTAGCTGAACACTTCGACCACTTCGACCGTGCCGTCGCTGTCCGCGACGTCCGGGCCGCTGATGCGCTCGTAGTGGACGCCTTCCTCGAACTGCTGCGCCTGGACCGGGCCGGCCAGCAGCGCGAGCGCTGCCGCGGCGGTAATGAGAGTCGTCAGAAGCTTGCTGGAATTGTTCATATTGGTTGCTTTCCTTATGGATTTGGACATAAGCGAATGAAACGGATGAATCGGGTCATCGAAATACAGACAACCTGTCGGCTGTCGGGTTCCGCGCCCGATATCGACAGAATCAGTCCTCGGCGCGATGGAGCCCCTCGATGTAGGACGCTACGGCCTCGATCTCGGCGTCGATCAGGTTTTCGGCGACGCCGACCATGACCTTGCTGTTCGGATCGTCGTCGCCATTGGTCTGGCCATCGCGGTAGCGACGAAGCCGATCGGCGGTGTAGGTGGCGTGCTGCCCGTGCAGCATCGGGTAGCCGGCGCCCGGGATGCCGCTGCCGGTCGGGCCGTGGCAGCTCATGCACGAAGGCACGCCCGACTCGGGGTTGCCGCCGTGGTAGAGCGCGCGACCCTGCTCGACCAGGGCCTCGTCGGCGACGCCCGGCTTGACGGTCTGCGAGGCGTACCATGCCGAGATGTCGGCGATATCCTGGTCGCTCAGGTTCATCACGATCGGATACATCTGCGGCACGTCGCGCTGCTGGTCCCGCACCATCCGGGTCTGGCGTGCCAGATAGCCTTCGTGCTGGCCGGCGATCTTGGGCCACTGGGCCACCTGGCTGTTGCCGTCCATGCCGTGACAGGCAGCGCAGACGCTGGCCTTGGACTGGCCGGCTTCCGGGTCGCCCGCGGCCATGGCCGAGGCGGAAAAGAATGTCGTTAGCGCGATTGCGGCAATTGCGATTCGAAGCATGCTGATTGCTCCAGTCCTTTGATTTCAGAGATTGATGGTACGGATTCCGATATTATCGCCGGTTTGAGGCGGCGAAAGAAGTCCATGACACCTATTCGACACATTGTAGAACAGGCAGAGTACACCGCCAGTGTCCACAACCGGTCGCAGTTGCCGCCGGACGAGGGCATCGAAGTGGCCATTGCCGGGCGCTCGAATTCGGGTAAATCCAGCCTGATCAATCGGCTTTGCCGCCGCAAGGCACTGGCGCGCACCAGCCGCACGCCGGGGCGAACCCAGCAGCTGGTGTTCTTCACGCTCGACGACCAGCGCAGCCTGGTCGACCTGCCGGGTTACGGCTATGCCAAGGTGGCCGTCGATCTGCGCAAGCACTGGCAGGGCCTGATCCAGGGCTACCTCGAGTCGCGAAACGCGCTCGCCGGCCTGATCCAGGTCATGGATATCCGCCACCCGCTCAAGGACGGCGACATCCAGCTGGCCGAATTCGCGCTGCACCGCGGACTCCCGATTCACGTGGTACTGACCAAGGCCGACAAGCTCGGACACGGCAAGCGCATGGAAGCCGTGCGCCGGGTGCGCGACGCGCTGGGCGGCGTGGCGACCGTACAGGTGTTTTCCGCCACGACCGGCCTCGGACTCGAGGACCTCGAACACGTGCTGGCGGCCTGGTTCCGGGTCGAGTCCGCCTGAGGAACCTCTGAACCCTTCCCGCTGCGGCGCCGATCCCGGGCGCGTTCTCAATGCGGAACGCCGTACCCGTGATGCGCATACCGGCGCAGTTCGCGCAGTTTGAGCGCACGCTTTCGCGCCTCGCGTTCGAGCTTCCACGCATCGACGCCGAGCGCCCACTCGAGGTGTCGCTGGAAGTCCGCCGACCAGCGCGGATGGTCGGGGTAGTAGCCCAGGCGGTGCGCTTCGCGCGCCTGACGGACGGCATTGGCCGCGTAGCGCCGAGCGTTGTCGTAGCGGTGCTGGGCGTAATCGGCGCCCCGGTGGCGCGAAGGCTGGTGATGGCGCTGCTGATGACGGCTGTCGTACCCATGCTGGACGCGTTCCTGCCCGGCCAGGATCTCGGCTCTGGACGGCGGGCCTGCCTGGGCCTGGAGGCTTGAAAGCATCAGTCCTGCAGCGGCGGCGATCGATATGGCCTTGAGGGGGACGGGCTTCATGGCGTTTTCCTTGCTTCGTTGAGAACGCGTCCAGTCTGCAAAACTTCGCCTAAACCCGTCCTGAACTCCACGTTCAGCCGCCGTTCAAGGGAACCCGGCGTTCCTGCTCAGGGTTCGACCGGCGGCAGCGGCCGCTTCCGGTAACGCGCGCGTATCGTCACCCAGAGCACGCCGCCGATCACCATCGCCCCGCCGGCCAGCAGCCGCGGACCCGGCTGGTCGCCGTGAAACAGCACCCCGAGGGCAACCGCCAGAATCGGCACCAGCAGCAGGTAGGGCGTGACCGTGTTGACCTCGTGACGCTGGATCAGCCAGTAAAAGGTGCCGTGGCCGATGATCGACGCACCGACGGCCGAGTAGAGGATGGCCGGGAGCGCCGGGGACGACCAGCTGGTGGCGGCCAGCGCCTCCACGGGCGACTCGATCAGCCAGGCCAGGATGGCCAGCGGCACCACCGAAAGCAGCGCGTTCCACGCCTGGAAACTGAACAAGCCGACGCCCTGCACCCGCCGCATGAAGATGGTGCCCAGGCCCAGGAAGAACGCCGAGGTGAGCACCATTGCCAACACGTCGAGCTGCGCCAGCACGACCGGGTCCAGACCCACGACCAGCACCCCGCCGAAAGCCAGCGCAATGCCGCTGATCGTTCGCCACCCGATCCGCTCGCCCAGGATGGCGACTGCAAGAATCGTGGAAATCGGGACGTAGACCTGCATCAGGATGGCCACCGATGAAACGTCGGTCGAGCGCTTCAGCGCCAGAAACACCAGCGCGAAATGCAGCGCACCCATGCACCAGCAGGCGATCAACAGGTTCAGCCACTGGCCTTTCCGCGGCCGCTGGAGAAATGGAAACAGCAGCGCCAGCACCACCGAGAAGCGCATCGCCGTGACGGTTACCGGCGGCAAGTGGTCGACCGCGATCGCCGAGGCCAGAAAGTTTCCGGCCCAGATCAGGCAGATCAGGAGCAGTGCGACGCGATGCGAACCGGGCATCTGGACGGCTACGGAGGCGAGAGAGCGCACATTGTCGCCGTTTTTGGGCGCCGAATCGGCCGCGAGGTGACGAAAACGGCGCGATTTCTGACCAATAACGTCACTTCGGGTCGTGATTTCAGGTCGCCTCGAGAGGCCGAAATGCCTTCAAACAAGCGATTTCAGGAGATCTTTCCAGTTTTGGCACGTGGTTTGCATCTTCCTTGGTGACGCAGGATCAAGACCGAATCAGGAATTTACGGATGTTTGATTCAGAAGCAGCGAATTACGAGGAGAACGACATGGACCTGAGCAGCATTGAATCGGCAAATTTCGACGCGATGGTCGCTGAAGAAGCGATTCTGGATTGGCTGGTAAACCTCGAGTCGGATGATACCGACTACGAACTGGCCGAAACCGACGAAATTTTCGAAGAACCGGCCCGACTGGCCAACTGATTCCCGGGGAAGGGGAACCTGAAAGCGGCCGGATGAAGGGGTTCAATCCGGTCGCGCCGCCTGCATCCTGACAGCAGGCACCAGGAAGGATACGCACCCGTTCTCCCACGGGTGCGTTTTTTTTGCCCCGGGCGCCCTTGAACAGCTCTGCTCGAGCACAATCGGATAGCTTTAATCTATGCTGTCGATTGGCGTTATATATTTCCACCGCTTCCAGGGCTGGCGTATATTTGGAGCTACCCACCAGCCGATGAAATCCGAGGAGGCATCATCATGGAACTCAAGGGCAGCCAGACCGAACAGAATCTGAAAGACGCATTCTCCGGCGAGTCGCAGGCCAACCGCCGCTACCTGTACTTTGCCCAGCGCGCCGACGTCGAGGGCTTCAACGATGTGGCCACGGTCTTCCGCTCGACCGCAGAGGGCGAAACCGGTCACGCGCACGGGCATCTCGAGTACCTGGAGGAAGTGGGCGATCCGGCCACGGGCGAACCGATCGGCAATACCGAGAAGAACCTCAAGGCTGCGATCGTTGGCGAAACCCACGAATATACCGACATGTATCCGGGCATGGCCAAGACCGCACGCGACGAAGGCTTCGACGAAATCGCCGACTGGTTCGAAACGCTTGCACGCGCCGAGCGCTCGCACGCCAACCGGTTCCAGAAAGCGTTGAACGAGTTGAATGACTGATCGAAAGGGCGCCCGACGGCGCCCTTTCGCATTTCAGGTTCTAAGTGTTAGGTTTTAGGATTTAGGTAAAAGCGATTCGGGTTTGAATGGTTCGCCAACGTTCGATCAAGTCGTCGCGCCGCGCGGACTACATTATTTTTCTACACCTGATACCTAACACCTAACACTTAAAACCTAAAACCCAAAGCTTGACAACCGCTTTTACAGCGAGCGTCCATGAACGAACCGACCGACTACCAGCGCGAGGGCAGCCTCGAAGCCCCAGTCCGCCATCCGCTGGACTGGAAGAACGAACAGTTCTGGAGCGAACAATCGCTGAACGCCGAACTGGAGCGTGTGTTCAATATCTGCCACACCTGCCGCCGCTGCGTCAGCCTGTGCGACTCGTTCCCGACGCTGTTCGATCTGGTCGATGAATCCGAAACCCTGGAAGTCGACGGGGTGGCCAAGAGCGACTTCCGCAAGGTGGTCGACCAATGCTACCTGTGCGACCTTTGCTACCAGACCAAGTGCCCCTACGTGCCGCCGCACGAGTGGAACGTGGATTACCCGCACCTGATGCTGCGCGCCAAGGCGGTCTACTACAACCAGTCGAAGCCGCCCCTGAAGCACCGCCTGCTCGCCTCGACAACCGCGGTCGGACGCCTGGCGGGCATTCCGGTCGTGGCCGAAACCATCAACGCGGCCAATCGCCGTCCCGGGATGCGCAAGGTGCTCGAAAAGACGCTGGGCGTGCATCGCGATGCAACCCTGCCCGAGTACCGCGGCAAGACGCTCAAGCGGCGCATGAAAAAACACGAGCCGGTCGAAACCCCGGCGGTCGAGGCGACGCCTACACGGGGCAAGGTCGCGCTGTTCGCTACCTGCTACTGCTCGGTCAACGCACCCGATATCGCCGAAGACCTGGTACGCGTGCTGGAACACAACGGCATCCCGGTTCGGCTCACCGAAAAGGAAACCTGCTGCGGCATGCCGCGCTATGAACACGGCAACCTGGCCGCCGTGGACAAGGCCCGCCGAACCAACATCCCTCAGCTTGTCAAACTCATCGACGAAGGCTGGGACATCATCGCGCCGATTCCGTCGTGCGTTCTGATGTTCAAGCAGGAGCTCCCGCTGATGTATCCGCAGGACGCGGACGTGCAGAAGGTCAAGGCGCACATCTTCGATCCCTTCGAATATCTCATGCTGAGACACAAGGCCGGCAAGCTGAACACCGATTTCAAGATGCCGCTGGGCGCCGTCGCCTGGCACGCACCCTGCCACCAGCGCGTGCAGAACATGGGATCCAAGACCAAGGACGTGCTGGACCTCGTCCCCGAGACTACCGTCACGCCGATCGAACGCTGCTCCGGTCACGACGGCACCTACGGGGTGCGCCTCGAAACCTACGACAAATCGAAAAAGATCGCGCGCGGTACGGTAAGCCGCATCAAGCGCGTCGAATACGACTACTTTGCCAGCGACTGCCCCATGGCCGCCACACACCTGGCCGACGAGCTTGAACTGAAGCACCCGGAGACCAGTCCGATTACGCTGTTGCGGTTGGCGTACGGCTTATAGGAGTTGGTTGTTGGTTGTTGGTTGTTGGGTGTTAGGTCTTAGGTGTTAAGTTTTGAGAAATCATTTAGTCCGCGCGGTCGTTCGGCTTGCTCGGGCCTCGGCAGGGTCACCGCATCTGAATCGCTTTTCAACCAACAACCAACAACCAACAACTAAAACCTAACACCTAAAACTTAAAACCTAGAACATCGTAAATATCACTCGCAATCAATCGAGCACTGAATGAACAAGATTTCCCGAGAAACCCTCCTCCCCCTCGAACGATACGCCGAGCAGCGCGATTCGATTCGCGCAGAGGTCATGGCGCACAAGAAGAAGCGCCGGGTCCCCGTCGGCGAGCATCTGACCCTGTATTTCGAGGACGAAATGACGATGCGCTACCAGGTCCAGGAGATGCTGCGCATCGAGAAGCTGTTCGAGCCCGGCGAAATCGAGGACGAGCTTGCCGCCTACAACCCGCTGATACCGGACGGGGCCAACTGGAAGGCGACGGTGATGATCGAATATTCCGACGAGGCCGAACGACGGCGACGCCTGGCTGAACTCAAGGGCATCGAGAACACGCTGCACATCCAGGTCGAAGGCTTCGACCCGGTTTACGCCATCGTCAACGAGGACATGGAGCGATCCAACGACGACAAGACCTCGGCGGTGCACTTCGCGCGCTTCGAATTCACGCCCGAGATGATCGAGGCCATGAAGTCCGGGGCGAAGATCACCGCCGGCGTGCGCCACGACGCATATCCGGAGGGTCCGGTCGAGATCACCGGGGAGGTGCGGGATAACCTGGTGGCCGATTTCGCCTGACCTCGGCGCCACCCCGCCGTAGGAGGCGTCTCCAGGCGCCGACCCGCACAACGGTCGCCCATGAAGTCAATCGCGGCCGGGAGACCGCTCCTGCACGATCGGCTGGTTCGGGATGGGGGGGTATTCGGGAGCTTCACGAATCCTGCGGCCAGCTGGTGGGCTTCAACCCCTTCGGCAGGTACAGCGGATGCGCGGGTTCACCGCCCGCGTTGAGCCGGATCACCTCGAGACCATCACCAAGCATGCCGCGCACCTGCATTGATCGATCGAGAAAAGTACCGTCGTTGCCCCAGACGGCCACCGCCCGCTTCACGTCCCTGGCCACGCGACGAATCCACTCGTCGTTGCGTGGGCCGACTGGATCGACGGCGGCTTTCAGGTCGCCCGGATAGGTCGCCCGGAAGGCGAACAGGTTCAGCACCCAGACGCCGCCGAAGCCCCAGTCGCGGGCGAAGCCGACGCAGCGTCGAATGGTCGGATCGTTCTTCTTCGCATCGGCCGTCGAGGGGTTCAGGCCGATCATCATCACTTTCGGCAGACCGGCATCCCACTCGCGCCACAGCGCGTAGCGGAAGCGGCGGCAACGGGAGAAGCGGGCACCGGCGTTCATGGGCAAAGGATACAGCCGTGAAGGAGGTTCCGAACAACTCTTGCCTGGTGTTTCAGCGCCCGGATCGCAAAAGTTCGACGAACTCGGCCCGGGGCTGCGGGTAACCGATCGCCCAGCCCTGCGCGATATCGCAGCCGAACTCGCGCAGAACGTCCAGGTGTTCGGATGTCTCCACGCCTTCTGCAACCACGCTCATGTCCATTTCGTGCGCCATGTGTATGGTCGAGCGCACGATACTCCGGTCGCGCCGGCTTGCCAGCATTCGCGAGACGAACATCCGGTCGATCTTGACTTCGCTGACCGGAAAACGGCTGATGTAATCGAGGGACGAGTAACCGGTCCCGAAATCATCGATCGATATCGTCACGCCCAGTTCCGCCAGCCGGTCGAGATTCGAGCGCACCGCATCCCGGTCCTGCAGCAGGCTTGTCTCGGTGATCTCCAGCTTGAGCTTGGACTCGGGAATGCTGCGCGAGCGCAGCAGCGCCGCGACCCGATGGAAGAACTCCGGCTCCAGCAGATCGCGCGTGCTGACGTTCACGCTCACCGCGGTCTCCAGCCCGAGCGCGCGCAGGGCGCTGGAGACATCGACGGCCTCGCCCAGGCCGAGCTGGCTGAGCTTTCCGGTCAGGCCGGCGCCCTCCAGCAAGGGTACGAAACGTGCCGGCGAAAGCTCGCCGAGCTCGGGATGGTTCCAGCGCGCCAGCAGCTCGCAGCCGCATACGCTGTTGCCGGGCAGTTCGAGCTGAGGCTGGAACGCGAATCCAAGTCCGGGGATACGATCGTTCCTGAAGCTCTCGATGATGCGAATATCCATGGGATCGGACTGCAGCGAGTCGACGTACGGAGTCCATCGCCGCTGCAAGGACTGGCTCTCGGCCATGGCAAGCTCCGCCTTCTGCATCAACCCGGTACTGTCGCAGGCGTCGTCCGGGGCAAATGCCGAACCGCAGACGAACCGCGGATAGACCAGTACGTCCACGCGCTTGAGCGCATCCTCCAGGGCGTCCAGCTGCTGGCCGGCGTTGCCTGTTTCGCTGAATACCGCGAAGGTGCCCCGGCCCAGGTAGGCGATCGGCGGCGAAAAGGTCTCGCGCAAGGCCTGCGCGAATCCATCGATCATGCTTTCAGCGACCTGGTAGCCGAACGACCGAAGTACCGAGTCGAAGTCGAGCAGGCGAACCAGCATGACTTCCCGGCGCGCAGAATCGGATCTGTCGGCCAGCAGCCGGTCGACGCGATTGCGAAAGTGCCGGACATTGGCCAGGCCGGTCGTGGACTCGCGGCGCGACATCTCGCGCGCCTGCCGCTCGGCCCTTTTTCGATGTCTCAGTTCCTCCCGGATCATTCGCGTTCGCTGCGCGACCTGGCGGCGCAAGCCGAGGTTCCAGGCCGCGATCAGCAGCAACGCCGCGCCGGTGGCCGCCAGCAGCCACTGGACCATTGCGACGTAGTCGGGCGAATAGTCGCTCCCGACCTCGAGACGCTCCGACCAGTTCGCGTAAAGCTCGAGAAATTCTCCATTGCCCATCAGCGTGGCCAGCCTGGCCTGCAACCAGTCGGCCAGCGCCTGGTTGTCCCGGCGAACCGCGAAAGCGTAGCCGCGCGGCCAGAACGGCACCGACTTGCGCTCGATGTCCCAGCCGTTTCTCCGGATCAGCTCGCGCGCCACCGGCGCGGCCAGCAGCGCGTAGTCGGCCCTGCCGTCGACCACGGTTCGCAGCGCTTCCAGCGTATTCGAAGACAGTTCAGGATCGCTGTCGCCGTCGAGTCTTTCGAGTTCTCCGGCGGCGAACGAGCGTGCCTCGACCACCAGGTCGAGCCCCCCGATGCGATCGATGTCTTCGATCGGCGGCAGGCCCGGACGCGAGAAAAGTGCGTGGGTCTGGTAGTAGTAGACGGTGGTGAAGCTGTAGCGTTCGAGCCGCTGGTCGGAGACGAACATGGGCACGATATCCAGTTCGCCTCGATCCAGCGCCGCCAGCGTTTCCGGCCATGAGCCCAGCTGAAATTCCACCTCCAGCCCTTCCGGCGCGCCGATCAACCGCATCAGCTCCACGTTGAAGCCTTCGATCGACCCGTCGCCGGCCGTCCACTCGAACGGCGGGTAAGCCGCGTCGCCGCCGACCCGCAATGATTCCTGGGGCAACTCGTCGGCCGCCAGCCAACCGCACCATCCCAATAGAAACGTAACGCCCCAACCGGATTTCAACGCCTTGATCCCCGATGTTTCAGACCCCGGGTATATCATGAACGCGCGAAGACGCGCAAATAATGAACGTTCCGCAACAATCCGCACCGGGCTTGCGAATGCGTTCAGGTTTTTTTCAACCGGCCCTTCCAGGACTAGCGATCCGGCATGCTCAGTTACCGTCACGGCTTCCACGCCGGCAACCCGGCAGACGTGTTCAAGCACACCGTGCTGGTGGCGCTCGTACAGGCGATGCAGCACAAGGACAAGGGCATCCGCTTCATCGACACGCACGCCGGGCCCGCCTTGTACGACCTGGAAAGCGAAGCCGCGCTGAAGAACCGCGAATTCGAGCGGGGCATCGGGCGACTTTGGGCCGAAAGCCCCGCGTCGGGCCCACGAGCCGAATACCAGGCGCTGGTCGCGGCGCACAATCCCGACGCTGCGCTGCGCTTCTATCCCGGTTCGCCGCTGCTGCTTCGATCGCTGCTGCGGCCGCAGGATGACCTGGTGCTGTGCGAACTCCACCCGACCGAGCAGAAAGCACTGGCCGGGCGATTCGGCCGCGACCGGCAGGTCTCGCTGCACGCGGATGACGGTTACGAGGCGCTGGACCGATTCCTCCCCCCACCCACCGGCCGCGGACTGGTATTGATCGATCCCTCGTTCGAAATCAGGACCGAAATCGCCGACCTGACGGCCGCCCTGCAACAGGCGCTCGGGCGATTCGGGCACGGCGTCTACGCCATCTGGTACCCGGTGATCGACGGCCGCGACACCACCCCCGACCGGATGCCGGCGGTGCTCGGTCTCCACGGCGAGCAGTGGCTGGACCTGCGCGTCGAATTTCCCGCCGACCAGCGCCTCGGGCGCATGAGCGGCTGTGGCATGGCGATCGTCAACTGCCCGTTCCGCGCCCGCCAGGTGCTGACCGAGATGCATGCACAATGGGGCTGAAGTGAATAGATGTTCGGCTTCGAGGCCGACTTGGGCCGGGATCGGCCGCTTCAGTTCGACGCGTGGCGAGGCCTTCAGCGACCGATCCCGGCCCAAGTCGGCGATTGCGGATACCCTGATCTCAGAGGCTTCCTGCAGGGCCGGGCAATCGCCTCCTATCCCGACCTGGCATCTGATCAGGAGGATAAGAAGCGCAAGTCATACCGGTCGCGATAAAAAAGCGGGTCTCATTTTTCTGAAGCTTCACAGGTGCTGGACAGCGACGGTCATGACAGAATCCTACTCCCGGGGTGCAATCGCATCGACTCGCCTGAGCAGAAGGCGAGCAATGCGGGTCGAGTTGTAGCGCGGTGCGCTGGCTGTACCTTCATTGGCAAGCAATCCGAGACGCTCCAATCGAGCCTTGTGCGCCCTCTGCACTTCGTGGCGATCAGACTCTGCCTGAGGCGAATCCGTGTATGAGATCCGCAATTCCAAGACGCTCTGAGCGCTGCGGAGGATGCTCTCGTAGGCTTCATCAATCCCCCAGCGTGAATTCTTGAAGTGGTTCAACAGGTGCAGAAGTTCGTAATCAGTCATTTCGCCAAGAATTGCAAGCAGCAGCCGATCCGTCTCATGATTTACAAGTCCATCATTGATACTTGCTGCGATCAATCGCGCCAAAGTGATTCGCTTCAAATCGTTTTCTCCGCCGCACGCCTGCTCGGCGGCTTCCTCGAGAAGCTCGATGCACGCCGGTTGAGAGAATATATCCAGTTTTTGTTCGATATTCTCTATTCGGCCAACCAGCAACTCGACGAATTGCTGAATTCGCTTCTGGCGTCGTCTTCCGATGACCTCTGCCACGGCGCCACCCAGCCCCGGCACCAGGCTTGCCAGACTGTTGGCAAGAAAAAACGTGGTTCCGGCAAGCCTTGACTCCGCCGGCCAATCGTTCGGATTCCGGGACCTATCTGTCGATTCGTCACTGCTCACTGATCAGCTCCGCATATCGCTCGAACAAAAATGCCACCCGATCGGCGTCACCGGTGAATTTCTTGCGGGTGTAGGCCGCGTCGACCGCGCGGTCCAGTGCCTGGTGGGCCTTTAGCAGATCGGGTGGCATGGTCAGGGGATCGTACAGATCGGCCAGCGTGGCGTCGGGATGGCGCTGGCGCGCGGCGAGCACCTCGTGGGCGCGCTGCTCGATTCGCTCACGAAGAGTATCGCTTACCGATTCCGGCCACGGGAAGTTGTTGTATACGATGCCGGCGGAGTATCTATACCGGCTTTCAAGTCGTCCGCATACGCCCCGGAACCAAGCCATATGCATGGTGGAGGAAATTACCGCGAATTGATACTTCGAGGCCGATCGAACCACGAATACGAGGTCCGAGCTCAAAATACTCGCGCCCATATATCCGATCGGTACATACAAACGACGTTCCGATGAAACCTTCGGAATCACCAGATACTCGCTGTCGGGAATATTCTCGACATGAAACCGGGTCGGCGTCGCCGCCAGTTTCTGCGTCGGCGCGCTCTTGCTGGCGAGCCGAAAGTCACGCACCGCCTCGACCCGCTCCAGGCATAGCGGCATCCGGCGAAGCTGATCGGGCGGGCAGTCGCCCAGCCAGAGGCACCAGCGCTCGATATTGTTGATGAACTCGCGCGAGCCGATCCAGCGCCGGAACCAGCGCGCGGACTCCGGTTCGCGCGCGACGAATTCCTCCTTCTCTTCCGGCGTGAAAAGATAGTTTCCGCCATCGATCGGCTTGTTGCCGATGCCGATTGGCGGCACATCGCAGATCGGACGGCTGCGGTTAAGGAGCACAGCATCTGGCGCATCGACCAGATACGGATTTATATTCTTCGCAGCGCGTGCCTGCGGTTCGGCCCGTGGATGGAGGTAGTCGAACAGGGTTTTGTCGGCAAGATCTTCGACGCCGAAGCCGATAATGACGCAATGCACTGCCGCCTGCCCGCGCCCTTCGTTGGCCCACTGAAACGTGCGGTGAGCGAAGTGGATATGCATGCCCTGGTCGAGCATCCATTGCCACAACACCCCGACCTGCTCGCCCTGGGTGATCGAATTGGTCGAGACGAACCCGACCCGTATGGCCGGGTTGCCCTTTCCGCCAGGCAGTTGGCCCAGCAGCTCTTCCAGTTCCGGATCGTCGGGCCGCCGTCCATGGATGTAATCGACCGCCTTGAAATACCAGCCGGTCACGTAGTCGAGGATGCCGTGCCCCTTGATGCCGCCTGCGGCCCGCGCGAGTTCCGCGCGCTGCTGCTTGCTCATGTATTTGGAACCGGCGAAAGGCGGGTTACCGAGGATATAGCCGAGCTTTTCCGGCGCCACGATATCGGCCCAGTCCAGCGCCAGCGCGTTGCCGTGCACGACCTGCGGGGCGCTGGTCAGCGGAATGCGGGCGAAGTAGAGCCCGAACTCCTCGCCGACCTTCATGTTCATCTGGTGGTCGGTCAGCCAGAGCGCGACCTGGGCAATCTGTGCCGGGAATTCCTCGATCTCTATACCGTGAAACTGGTCGACGTCGAGCTGAATGAGGCTGTGCACGTCCAGCGTCATCTGCCGATTGTCGCGCGCCGCGCGCAGCACATCGAGCTCCAGTTCGCGCAGTTCGCGGTAGGCGACGACAAGAAAATTGCCGCAGCCGCAGGCCGGGTCGAAAAAGTGCAGCGTTCGCAGCTTCTTGTGGAACTCGAACAGCTTGTTGCGATTGGTCCTGATGCGCTCGAACTCGGCACGCAGCTCATCGAGAAACAGCGGCTTGATCAGCTTGAGGATATTGGCTTCGGAGGTATAGTGCGCGCCCAGATTTCGCCGGGCCTTCGGGTCCATGATCGACTGGAAAAGCGCGCCGAATACTGCCGGCGAAATTCCGCTCCAATCAAGCGCGCAGGCTTCCAGCAGGGCCTCGCGCATGTTTGAGTCGAAATCCGCGATCCGGATCGTCTCTTCGAACAGCTTGCCGTTGACGTATGGAAACAACGCCAGCTGTTCGTCGATATTGCGCGCACGGCGCTCGGGCGGCGTGTTGAGCACCTGGAAAAAGCGCGCCAGCATTGAGCCGAGATCGGAGCCGTCCTCGCGCGAGCGCTGCTCGATCCACTCCTGGAATGAATGCGCCGGCTGGAAGATGCCGGTGTCGTCGGCGAACATGCAGAACAGCAGCCGCACCAGCAGTACTTCCAGATCGTGGCCTTCGTAGCCGAAGCCCAGCAGCTGGTCGTGAAGCTTGCCCATGCGTTCGGCGGCGCGAACGTTGACCGGGTTTTCGGGGCGGATTTCCTGTGTCTGGTAGCCGGCGATGAACCCGAACAGGCGTATGTGTTTCGGCAATTCCGCCGTCCGGATCTCCGTCTCGCTGTCTTCTTCGGTGTCGTAGAGCCGGATGCGCTCGAAGTCACTGACCACGATGTAGCGTGGCTGTTCGCGGTCCTTGAGTCCATCAAGGTAGTCCAGCGCCTGCATATGCGCCTTGCCCAGCGGCTTGCCGCGCGACTTGTGCTCGGCGATCATCACACCGGCCCAGAAACAGTCGATAAAACCCGGCGCGCCTGTGAGTTTGGCGACCCGTTTTTCGAACGAATAGACGCGCGAGCGATGCATGCCGAACACCGCAAAAAATTCGTTCCAGAAGGTCTGCGCCTGACCGCGTTCGTAACTTTCGTCCTTCCAGTCGCGCGCGAAAACCGCTGCGCGATCTCGAATCTCGTTCCAGGAAATTGGCACGATGAGGGCTCCTTCGGCTCGTTCAGGTCTTCGCGAATGCCGAATTCAGCGCCCGGTCGAAAGTCCGGATGTTGCGGATTCCGCGGCGCTGGCAACACGCCAGGTGAATCAAATCACGCGCGCCGAGGGCCGGATTGGATTCGGTCAGGCGTATGGCTTCGAGCACGTCATCGGGCTCGACCGACCAGACTTCCCGCACGCTTCGGGCAACGAGTTCCAGCGCATGGTTCAGGGTCTGCAAACGGTTGACCGGCAAATACACATGCAGCAACTCCTGCAGCACTTCGGCCGAGGTTACCAGTGGTTTGCCGGGTTCGGCGATCGCCTGTTCGAACACCGCCCGCGCCTGTGCTTTCAGCGGGTGATCACGTCCGACCGCGTACATGAACACGTTGGTATCGACGAAGATCAAGCTTCGGGCAACCCCTGCCCTCTGGAGCCCTCGATCACGCGTTGATGCTCGGCCCAGTCGGGTTCCGTGCCACCGCCAGCATTCTTGTCGCAACGCTCAAAAAACACAGTCAAAGATTCAAGGTCGGCGAATTTCGGCTTGCGCTCTCGCTCGCGCATGCTGGCGCGGCCCGCTTGCCGCAACCATGCGCTGAGCGAGAGTCCCTCAAGGCGTGCCTGACGCCGGAATTCGGCGCGCTCACGCTCATCAACGATGACCTGGACACGAACTGTCATAGACTACACTACATCCTTAGAGTACCCATACACAACGATAGTACACACTTTTACGCTTGTCAATCCTAAGGTCCCTGAACAACCCGGAGCGATCGCAACCGCTGGTTCATAGGTTTCCGCTCAGAATCCCGACCAGTAGATCCTGCGCGGCGTGCCGAAGTCCTGCGCCCAGGTATTCCAGAGCGCCTCGATCTCGGCGAGTCGGCGCTGATGGGCCTGCGCCAGCCCGTCGCTTGCAAAGCGGAATTCGTTGTCGACGACTTCCCACTCGTGGCTGTGCAGTTCCAGCCAGTCCAGCAATTCCCGGTGCGCGACAAACACCGACTCTTCCAGCGCCATCAATTCATGATTCGGCGTGATTCCGCCTTCCGGCTGTCCCAGGTCGCCGGCGAGCAGAACATCGTGGACCTCCGGCGTCACGCCGGGCATTTCCGAAACCTCGAAAAGCTCCTGCTGGAGCGTCTTCAGGAGCCCGGGCCATTTCCAGTAGAGATCGTGGCGACCGGCCTCGAAGATATCCAGTACCTCCCGGGCCGTAGAGAAGCCCTGCTCGTCGCTTAAATGCGTCGGGCTGATCATTCGCCTGAGCATCGCCAGCGGATACATTCGCCACTCCCTCTCCAGCTCCAGCCGATCGTTGAGGTGCCGCCGGTGTGCCCGCTCGATGCTCGCAAAGGGCTCTTCGAACGCTGACTCCACGGACATCGACATCAACGGCGAGTGCTGTTTCCTGATCGCGGCATCGGTCTGCTGATAAAGCGAAAACAGCGCAACCTGCACCGCCAGCAATTCCTCCGGAAGGTTTTCCGGACAGTTCCGCGAGTGGTCCTGGTCGAGCCGGAAATCGATGTTCTGGGTGGCCTTGCGCGCGACCGGCTCGCCGTCGATGCAGCGCGGCTCGAATTTCCAGAAGCGGATCACCTCGCCCGCGGCTTCGAAGGCGCCTTCGGGAACGCTTTCGATAGCCTTGATACCGGACGTCGTGCCATCGGGGTTGATCGTGAATTCGTATCGGGCGTGACCCTCGATGCAGAACAGCCGCGCGGCATACGGGTACGGCGGATGGACGATGGAAAGTGGACGTGTCTCCTGGTCCGGTGACATGCAGACAACATCGGCTTCCGAAGCATGCACGGGCGAGAGTGCCATGGCCATGACCACGGCCATGCTGACGCCCACAACAGAAAACAAAGGTTTCATTCTGGATATCCCGTCTACAACGCCAGTCTCGATACTAGCCGCACATCGGAATCGGTTCAAGTCGCCAGTCCGTCGCTCGCTCCCCTACAATGGAAACAACCCGACGAGCAGCGCGGTCAGCGTGTAGCTCACGACGAAAGGAATGACCAGGTAGCCCATCACGTCGCGGGCGTGTATGACCACGCCGGCGCCCATGACGGGCAGCACGGCGAGCAGGAAGAACGGCTGCAGCAGGTTGGTCGAAGTCTCGCCGTAGGCCACGGCCATCGCGATGCGCGCGACGTATGCTTCTTGTTCGGCCGACGAGAGGTGGGCCGAGACGCTCAGCGCGGTTTCGGTCAGCGACGGTCCTATCACCGCCCATTCGCCGCCGGCCGAGGGAATCGCGAAATTGATCGCGGCGCCGGCGAACTGCGCGATCAGCGGCAGCGACTCCATCGTCGCCCCCTGGGCCAGCCACAGCGAGATCTGCGCGCCCAGCCCGGAGAACATCATGATGCCCATGATGCCGGCGTAGAACGGGTACTGGAACACGATGCCGTAGACGTTGCCGCAGGCGCGCTTCATCGCCAGGCCGTAGCGCATCGGCGTTCGGTGGGCAACCAGCCCGAGGGCGAAGAAGATGAAGATCATGATGTTCAGGTCGATATCGAAGCCGTTGGCGGCAAAATGGCCGAAGATGAACCACATCGCCGCGGCCGCCACCAGCAACTGGATGACGCTTCCGTTGTTGAGCCGGTCGGAAAAACTGCGCCCGTCCAGGGTCTGGGCTTCGGCTTCCTCGGCGACGGTCCTGGCTTCGCGCTCGTCGGGGTCGCGCAGTTCGTCCAGCGTGCGCGTCTGGCGCGGCCCCGGTCGCATCCACCACATCAACAGCGGCATGACGGCGAAATAGATCGCGATGTAGGCCAGGTTCAGGCCGCTGCCCAGCGTCCGCGACGTCGAAATGGTCGAATCCAGCACGCCGGCCTCGACCAGGAAATTGCCGTCGGTGTTGAGCAGCAATGGAATCGAGCTCGACAAGCCGCCCACCCAGGGCTGGCCGGAAATGTAGACGCAGGCAATAAGGTAGGCGTAGTCGACGCCCCTTACCCTGCGAGCGAGTTCGCGCCCCAGCACCGCGGCCAGCACGGTCCAGCCCCAGCTGACCAGGTTGAACAGCCCACCGGCGATCAGGACCACGACGTAAACCGCGCCGGGCGTGCGGGCGAATTTCGCCAGCGCGTCGATCGCTCGGGCGGCCGGCGGCGACAGCGCGATCGCAAACCCGGTGGCGAGAATCAGCACCATCTGCATGCCGAACTCCAGCAGCATCCAGAATCCGCGGTACCAGTGGCCGGTCAGCTCCGCCGGACCCGAATCGGTGAACGCGAACGCGAGCAGGCCGATCAGCAGCGTCAGCACCAGCGCGAACACGAACGGGTCCGGAATCCAGCGCCGGAGGTGGTGCGAGAACAGGCTGCCCAGGGAGGAGATCATTTCGGTCTCGCCAATTACGGTGCACAGCCCGCGAGTATATTTTGAATGCGCTCAGGAATACGGGCGAGCTTCGGGCCGCGTGCGCCGCCATCCGCCATCATCCGACGACAGGAATTCCAAACTCGGCGTCCGCCCGGCAACAAGAATCGCAGCGCATGCAGTTTCCACGCGCTCTCGTTATCATCTCCTCAATTCGAAAGAAAGGAACACGCCAATGCTTTCACGACTGATCGGATCGATGCTCGCCGCAGCGCTGTGCACCGCCGCAACGGCCTCCGATGAAGGCGAAGACCATGACCTGATCGGTCTCATGGGCCAGATGCAGTATTTCTCGCACAAGCTGGACTTGTCGATCCGGGCACAGAACCGAAAGCTTGTCGACTTCTACGCGCACGAAATCGAGGAAACGCTGGAAGCCACGACCGAAATCGAGGCCTACCACGGCAAGCCGGTCGGCGAGCTCACCGAAGCGATGCTGGCGCCGGCATTCAAGCGCTTCGAGCAGGCCGTTGACGACAAAAGCGGCGGCTGGGAAACCATCGACGACCGCTTCGGGGAACTGGTCGACGCCTGCAACGCCTGCCACCAGGCCACCGAGTACGGCTTCATCAACATCCAACGCACCGACGCCAACCCGTACATGCAGTCGTTCGAAAACGAAAACCCATAGCAGGGCCGACCGATCGTTTTCGGTCTTGCGCAGATGCCGAATCCAAGCGTAGCCCGGGTAAGGCCGCAGGCCGCACCCGGGGACCCTCCAACCATCGAGATTTCCCCGGGTGCGCTACGCTTACCCGGGCTACGCAATTCGCTTTTCGTCGTGCTTTCTTCGTGCTCTTCGTGTCGCGATTTGAGGCCTTTTCGCCTTTTTCACTCTTCTGATAGATAAAGCGACTTTCGCACTACCTTGAGATCGGTTTCATCGGGACTCATGCGGATCTCGAAGCCCAGCCGCTGCATCAGCCCCAGCATGTGGGAATTCGCCGCCAGCACCTCGCCGTGGATCGCGTCCATGCCGCGCGCTCGGGCAACTTCCATCAGCTTTTCCATCAGGTGATAGCCGACGCCGCGGCCCTGCCAGTCGTCGGCCACCGTCAGCGCGAATTCGCACGAGCTGCGATCGGGATCCATCGTATAGCGCGCCACGGCCACCTGCAGTTCGCTGCCGTCTGACTCCTCGTGCACCGCGATCAGCGCCATTTCGCGGTCGTAGTCGATCTGGGTGAACCGCACCAGCATCTGGGGCGTCAGTTCCGAGACCGCCTGCATGAAGCGGAAGTACTTCGACTCTTCCGACAGGTTGCGCACGAATTCCTGCTCGATCTTCGCGTCTTCCGGGCGTATCGGCCGCACCGTCAGCTCGGTGCCGTCGGCCAGCACGTGCTTGCCGACCAGGTGCGCCGGGTACGGGTGTATCGCCATATGTGCGTAGCGGTCGCGTGCAGGGGCAGTCAGCTTGTCGGCCTCGCGATCGACCGTGATGCGCGCGTCCACCGCCACCAGCCCGCGCTCGTCGACGATCAACGGGTTGATGTCCATCTCCCGGATCTCGGGCAGCTCGCAGACCATCTCCGAGACCCTGAGCAATACCTGTTCGAGCGCCTGCTCGTCGATTGCCGGCATGTTGCGGAAACGCTTGAGCATCCTGGCCACGCGGGTGCGCGCGATCATGTTCTCGATGATGATCTCGTTGAGCGGCGGCAGCGCCACGGCGCGGTCGCGCAGCACTTCCACCGACGTGCCGCCGGAACCGAAGCTGATCACCGGCCCGAACACCGGATCGCGCATTACGCCCACCATCAGCTCTCGACCATAATTGCTCTTGTGCATGCGCTCGACGGTCACGCCGGTGATGCGCGCGTCGGGCACGAGTTCGCGCGCGTCGGACACGATCTGCGCAAACGTCTGGCGAACGGCCTCGTCGCTTTCGACGTTCAGCCTTACGCCGTTGACGTCGGACTTGTGGGTGATGTCGGGCGAGTCGATCTTCATCACCACCGGGTAGCCGAACACCTCGGTCATGGCCAGCGCTTCGAGCGCCGTCTTGGCCCGCGCGGTCTGGGTGACCGGGATGCGGAAGGCCTTGAGCACGGCCTTGGATTCCATCGTGTTGAGGACCTTGCGCCCATCGTCCAGCACCGACTCGATGACCTCGCGCGCCGACTCGATATCGGTGCCGGATCGGTCCGACAGCGGGTCGGGCACCTGCAGCAGAAGCCGCTGGTTGCGGCGATAGGCGGCCAGGTAGGAAAACGCCTCGACCGCTGCTTCCGGCGTCCTGAAATTGGCCAGGCGTTCGCGCGTGGCGTACTCGCGTGCCGGCTGCACCTGCCTTTCGCCCATCCAGCACGCCAGCACCGGCTTGCGCGCCCCGTCGGCCAGCTTCGCCGTCACCCGAGCCACGCCCAGCGGGTCGGTCATCGCCTGCGGAGTGAGCATGGTGATGACGCCGTCGACCCCGTCGTCGGCAAGGCACGCTTCCACCGCCGCAGCGAAGCGATCGGGACCGGCGTCGCCGAGCACGTCGACCGGGTTGCCGCGCGACCAGTGCGCGGGCAATGCCTCGTCCAGCTCTTCGATGGTGTCGTCGGACAGCTTCGCCAGGGCCACGTCCAGCTCCAGCGCACGGTCGACCGCCATCACGCCCGGGCCGCCGGCGTTGGTGACGATCACCAGCCGGTTGCCCTTGACCGCATAGCCCTCGGACAGCACCCGCGCGGCGGCGAACAATTGGGCAATCGTCATCGCGCGCACCACGCCGGCCCGCTCCAGGGCCGCGTCGAACACGTCGTCGGCGCCGACCAGCGAGCCGGTGTGCGACATCGCCGCCTTGGAGCTCTCGGCGTTGCGACCCGGCTTGATCACGATCACCGGCTTCATGCGCGCCGCGGCCCGCAGTCCGCTGACGAACCGGCGCGCGTCGCGCACGCCTTCGATATAGAGAAGAATGCTTCGGGTCTTTCGATCGAGGGCAAGATAGTCCAGCACGTCGCCGAAATGCACGTCGGCCGCGTTGCCCACCGACACCACCGCCGAGAACCCGATCTGCTGGCTTTCGGCCCAGTCCAGCACCGCGGTGCAGATGGCGCCGGATTGCGAGACCAGTGCGAGGTTGCCGGGCAGCGCCTGGTTCTTGCTGAAAGTCGCGTTGAAAGAGGCCTCGGGTCGCATGACGCCGAGACAGTTCGGCCCGATCACGCGCACGCCGTACTCGCGCGCGATCTCGAGCATCTCTCGCTCCAGCTTCAGTCCGGCCTCGCCGGTTTCGCGAAAGCCGGCCGACAGCACCACCGCGCCGCGCACGCCGTGCTTGCCGCACTGCCGGAGAATGCCGGGCACGGTGCGCGGCGGAGTCGCGATAAGCGCGGTATCGACGGGCCGGTCCAGGGCCTCAAGGTCGCGATGGCAGGGTTGGTCCTGGACCTGCTCGTGGCGTGGATTTATGGCGTGCAGCTCGCCCCGGAACTCGCCGGCCAGCAGGTTGGAAAACAGCACCTGCCCCAGCGTGCCCGCCTCGTCGCTGGCGCCGAACACGGCAACGCTGCGAGGGGCCAGAATGCCTTCGAGGAAATGCGGCGACATGCCTTCTTAGTCTCTGGTTTAGCCGATGTTCAGAACTGTAGCACGCGGATTATCGACCTTTTATGACCTGGGACCAATACTGGTAAGTCAGGTGGCTTTTGTAGGAGCCTGCTTGCAGGCGAATGACCACGAATTCCCGCATTTGTTCGCCTGCAAGCAGGCTCCTACAAACTCGAAATCATGGACCTCAAACACGAAAAATTGACCCAGGCCCGTTCCCGGGCGCGCATCGATCGGAGACAATGAACCCATGGCACTCGCATTCATCAGTCACACCGACTGCGCCCGGCACAGGGTGGCGGCCCATCACCCGGAAACCGCCGAGCGGCTGGCCGCGATCGACGACCGGCTGATCGCGTCCGGGCTGGATTCGGTGGTGCAGCATTTCGACGCGCCGCTGGTCGAGCGCGACCAGCTCGAGCGGGTGCACCACCAGGAATACATCGACACGATCGAAGCCAGCGCCCCCACTGACGGAGACATGATCTGTCTCGACGAGGGCGACACCGTGATGACCGAGCATTCGCTAGCCGCCGCGCGACGTGCGGCCGGCGCGGCGGTACTGGGCGTGGACCTGGTAATGCAGGGCCGCGCGCACGCGGCGTTCTGCTGCGTACGCCCGCCCGGGCATCACGCCGAGCAGGCTCGCGCCATGGGCTTCTGTATCTTCAACAACGTCGCGGTGGGCGCGGCGCACGCGCTTGAAGAATACGGCCTCGAACGCGTCGCAATCGTCGACTTCGACGTCCATCACGGCAACGGCACGGAACGGATATTCGCCAAAGAGCCACGCATCCTGTTCTGCTCGACGTTCCAGCACCCGTTCTACCCCTTCACCGGGCACGAAGCCGAAACCACCAACCTCGTCGACGCCCCGCTGCCGGCCGGCACCGGCAGCGAAGCCTTCCGACGCGCAGTCGAGGAGCACTGGATGCCGGCGCTGGACCGGTTCGAACCGCAGCTGCTGATGATCTCGGCCGGCTTCGACGGCCACGTCGAGGAAGAGATGGCGCACTTCATGCTGCTCGACGAAGACTACGCCTGGATCACCCGCCGGCTTGTAGAAGCGGCCCAGCGTCACGCAAGCGGTCGGATCGTTTCATGCCTGGAGGGTGGCTACGCACTGTCCGCGCTGGGACGGTCGGCGATCGCGCACGTCAAGGCGCTGATCGATTAGGCGGGCACAGGACTTTGTCAGATTGTGGGAAGTGCCTGTCCGAATGGCGTCTCACTGCCTCGATCGCCGACGCACGAACAACGGCGAGGCAAGCAACAGCAGCGTCAGCAGTCCCAACACCAAAGGCTTGTCGAGCAGCGGCACGGCTCGAACCGCTTCAACGCGCAACACCGCAGTCTCCGAATCCTCCAGCACATTGTCAACCCGGTAGTTGGCCACGACTGTGTATTCACCCGGTGCGAGCGGTCCGACTGTTTCCAAGTGAAGAAAAAACAGTGGCGGGCCCGATGGCTGGCCTTCGACCTCGATATCGAGAGTGATCAGCGTGCCGGAAACTTCGGTCTGAACGTCGAAGGTCTGTGACGACGCGAACCATGGAAAAGCGACGAGAACGTCCACTGTCTCGAGCGTGCTGGCCGGATTCGGATCGATCTGCAGCTCGGAAAGCTGCGCTCGCAATTCCAGCGCAGAGGTCAGCAGCAGTGCTGCGAACAAAAGCCGAGGCAGCATCGCCACACCCTTATCGAAGCTGCGCGAGACCACCAAAGATTCCGTGGAGAAGCAATGCGAGGACAACGCCAAACACCCAGAGAATGATCATCGCCGGTATCGCGGCAATGGCGAGCTTCACGAGGAAAATCACTATCGACCAGAACGGCATCTCGATGTCGACCACCGTAACCCGATCTCCAGAATCACGCATACAAACCCCTGCTGCCGGAATCCCAAAAAATGCGCTGAAATGATGTCAATTTCAACGGCCCACGCAAGGAAACCTTAGCATTGCGATTTGCGCCATTCAAGCGGGCAGCGACGAACCAGCCCGCGGATTGGAGTCCCCGGGCTTAGGTCAAGTAGACGAATGCTGTGATGAGAATTGTTTCCAGGCCTCCAGCGCTTCGGCTTCGCGTTCGGCGCTGATGCCAGCGCGGATGTCGGCCTGGCGATCCTCGGGCTGGCTGCGGAACCATTCGAGCGTCGCCGCGACGGTGTCGGCGAACGGGCGGAAGGTCAGGCCCGATTCGATAGCCCTGGCATTGGAGCGGGTGCTGAACCCGGCGTAGTCGTCCTGTCGCGGTATCCAGACCGGCATGTCCGACCAGGGATTCAGGCCCTGCTCGGCCAGGAACTCGGCCGGGGCCCAGTTCAGCTCGGCGGCCTTTCCGGTGACCGCGCGAATGCCGTGAAGCATGGCTTCGAAGGTGAAAGGGTAGTCCGGGCCTGCCGCGTTGTAGGCGCCGCCGGTTCGAGCTTCTGCCTGCCGGATGGTCCATTCGGCCAGGTCGCTGGCGTCGATGATCTGAACCGGATCGTTGCCGTCGCCGGGGGCCAGCACCTGGCCGCCGCGCGCCAGGCGGAGCGGCCAGTAGGTGAATCGATCGGTCTGGTCACCCGGGCCGACGATCAGGGTCGGGCGGATGATGGTGTGGCGATCCGGGAACCAGCGTGCGACTTCGCGCTCGGATTCGGCCTTGAGCGGACCGTAAAGACGGCCCCTGTCGGCGAGCAGGCCTTCCATGGTCTCGGCCATCGCATCGTCGCCGGTATATTCAAGAAGTGGGGCCGACTCGTCGGCGCCGGGCTCGGCGTTGGACGCGTAGACCGACAGCGTCGAGGTGAAGACGTAATGACCGACGTTTTCCTGCAGCACCTGGCCGGCGTCGCGAACCCAGAACGGCAAGGTGGTCGGGTTGTCGATGCACACATCCCACTTGCGGCCCTTCAAAGCTTCGAGGTTGCTCTCGTTGCGGTCCCCCACCAGTTCCTCGACCGGGCCGGGCCAGTCCAGCGACTTGTTGCCGCGATTGAAGATGGTGACGCGATGACCGCGCGCCAGGGCGAAGCGAACCTGGAACGGACCGGTGAATCCGGTGCCGCCGAGGATCAGGATGTCCAGCGGTCGATCCGCTTTCGGGATCACTTTCTGCTCATGCGCCATCACGCGCGCGCCCAGGCCGGAAAGCGCGACCGCGCTCAAGCCCAGCCCGCCTGCCTTCAGAACGTCCCTGCGCGTCTGACCCATGAAGTGCTCCCGAGTTGTCGATGTTCAGGATAATCTGCCACGCGGCGCGTCGCCGGTAAATGGGACCAATGGCAGGGGTGTGCGATGCGTTTACCCAGGCCGCGTAAGAGCAGACATCAACGACCGCGCCGGTGTAGCCCGGGTAAACGCGCGAAGCGCGTGCACCCGGGGATCGATGCCTGGATAGGGCTTCAGGCCCCGGGTGCGCTGCGCTTACCCGGGCTACGGAAGGCGACAGGCATTACTGATTGTCTTCCAGCCAGACCTCGATCAGGTACCTGGCAATCGAGTCCTTGCGTGGCAGGCAGAACGTCTCGTCCTCGCCCTTTTCCTTCAATGCATGCAACTCGGCGGCTTCGAACCAGCGCGCGTCTTCGAGTTCGTCGTCGTGCAGCTTGATGTCCGTACTGGCGGCCGTGGCGTGGAAACCGATCATCAGCGACGACGGGAACGGCCATGGCTGGGACGCGAGGTAGCGCACCTCGCCGACCTCGACCCCGCTCTCCTCGAACACCTCGCGGCGAACGGTCTGCTCCATGCTCTCGCCGGGCTCGACGAAACCGGCCAGCGTGGAATACATCCCCGGCAGGAAGTGCGGCGAGCGGCCGAGCAGGCAGCGCGACGGGCCGCCGTCGTCGCCGGGGTGCTCGACCAGCACGATCACCGCCGGGTCGGTGCGCGGGAAGGACGGGCGGCGGCAGTCGGGGTTGGTGCATGCGCGAAGATGGCCGCCCTTCTGGCTCTTCGTGGGCGAACCGCAGCGACCGCAGTATCTGTGATTGCGGTGCCAGAACAGCATGCCTCGGGCGTAGGCCAGCAGCGCGGCCTCCGGTTCGGACATCAGCGGACCGACGCGCCGCAGGTCGGTGAAGGCTTCCCCCAGGAGCTCGACCGCGCTTGTCTCTTCGAGCTCCGAATAATCGGCGGCGAATACCGGCGCATCGCCGTCGAGACCCAGGAACACGACCTCCGAGGCGTGACAATGCATGTCCACGCCGTGCAGGATCGCCGTGGGCGAAGCGCTGTCCAGCCCGCCGACCAGGTTCTGGTTGCGCCAGACGGGCAGCGAACGTGCTTCCGAATGCTGCAGCGCCCGCTCCAGCCACTGCGGGTCCTCGCGCTGCGGCCCGGCGCGATCGAGACTCGGGTCGTCGTACTTCAGGCGGGATGCCCTCAATCCGGTTCGGCTTGATGTTTTGGCCATACTGGTCGATCATTCCCTTTCGAAAGCGTACACCTGCGCGGAGGCGCTTTCAGAAACCTGGAGGTGAGTTTGAAAATGACGTCCAATGAATCATACACGGCCGAGGCCCTGCTGAATTTCCTCAAGCAGGCCGGCATGGAGGGCTTGATCAATCCGGCCACCGCGAGAGCGCGGCGAAAGGCCCTGGAGCAGCTGGCCGACGAACTCACCGAAGACGAGCGCGCCGATATCCGGAGGATCGATGTCGACGACCTGCTATCGCGCTTTCACAAGCTCGAGGGGTCGAGCATACGGTCGGAAACGCTCCAGATCTACGGACAGCGGGTTGCATCGGCGCTGGATGAGTACCTCGGCTGGCTGGAGAACCCGGAGACTTTCACCCGGGCCCGTCGCGAGCGCCTTCGCTCGTTCAGCCGCAGCGAAAGCCTGACGCCCGAGCAGAAGGCCGCCGAGCAGGTGACGCTCGAGGCGATCGAAAACCCCAGCAACGTCGTGCCAGTGCCGATTCGCGACGATCACGTGGTGTACCTGGCCAACCTGCCGCTCGATCTGAGCGAGGAAGAAGCCCGCAAGATCGCGCGCGTTATCGCTGCGTTCGCAGAAGATGAGGGCAAAGGGGCAACCGAATGAGCCGGTTCTTCCTGATCGCCCTGATGCTGCTGCTGGCACTGGCCGGCGGCGGGCTTTGGGTATACCTGGTCGCGTTCGAATCGCCGGGCCCGTTCCACGACAACCTGGTGCCTGAACTGATCGGCATCTGCATCGAGGGCTTCCTGCTGGTCGGCCTGTTGACGCTGGTGCAGCGCTCGCGCGAGGCGGCCCGGCGACACGAACTGTGGCTGAGCCTCAGGGGCTCGTTCCGCGGCCTGCTGTCCAACCTCGACGTGGCCTTCCTGGAACCCGACGCCGACCCGATGTCATCGAGCGACCTGGAAACGAACCCGAAGGTGATCGACTATCTTCTGGGACAACTTGAAACCAGGCACCCCGACCTGGACTGCCTGGTCGCGCTCAAGCGCGAGGCCACCGAAACGGTTTCGCTCACCCGCGACCTGGTGGCCGTGGCCGCGCAGCTCAGCGCCAGCCACATGAACTGGTGGATCGCCATTGTCGATTCCATTCGCCGGCTGTCGGAAGCGCGCGACCGCGAACAGGCCGAGGTCGCGCTTCACGAGATGCTGGTCAATATCCGCGAGCTGGATCGGCTGGAGTACTGAACCGCTCAGACCTTGGGCTTCATCGTTTCGCGGTGATGGTCGGACTCGCTTGCGGCAAGCGCGATGTTGGCCGAGCGCATGATCAGCCCGGTCAATGCCAGCAGGAATACAATCATCAAACCTGCCAGCCAGCGGCGGTAGCCCTCGGCGTTGTAGACCCCGCCGGTGCCGACGCTGGGCATCTGCTGCGGCGGATAAGGCAGGCCGTAGCGCGTCGACAGGCTGCGGATGCCGGAGAAGTTGATCACGGGTATTTCCTCGCGCAGGAAATAGCCCATCACCGACGGCACCCGGAACGCGCGCGACGGGGCCGAGCGCTGCAGTCCGCTGTCGAAAAAGTGGTCGATGGCGTTGGGCCCGGTGGTCGCGGTGCCGCCGCCGACGTTGATCAGCGCGGCCAGGGGCTCGCCGTCGGCGCCCTCGCGGTAGATGCGGATGCGCTCGGCCACGGCCGCCTCGTAGTTGTCCGGCACCACCATCTCGATGCCCGCACGCTCGGCGCTTCTGCGAATGGCCTGCAGGCCGGACTCGTCCAGGCCGATGCCGCGATCCTCGATGCCGCCCAGCGTGGCGGCGTCGGCCTTGATGTCGAATACGCGCGCGGCCCGGAGCTCGCGCGCCATGTCCATCCAGCCGAACGCCGGCACGTTGGCGCCCCATTGCGACGCCGAGCCGGAAACGATGATGACCGGATCGACGTCCATGACCTGCAGCGCGCTGTAGACCGCGATGTTCAGCGCCGGGAATGAGCCCGAGACCGCCACGGCCACCCGATCGCCCGACTCGACGCCGGCGTCGTCCAGCAACCTGATCGCAACGGCCGCCCAGTTGGGATTGATCGTGGCCTGCTTGGAATCCAGGTCGCCCGAATTGCTGGTGATGCCCGACGAGGCGACCCCGATCAGGCCGGACCTCAAGGGATCCACGGTCGGATTGATCGGCTGGATGCGACCGCGGATCGGGCGCAATACTTCGATGGCCTCCTGCATGGTGCGCGAGGCGCTGAGCATCCGGTCGTAGTTGTCCGAGGTCTGCTGCCGGGTGAAGGTCTCGACCACGAACAGCGCCGCCACCGCCGCGATGGAAAGCAGCAGCAGCGCCCGGCCGGGCACTTTCGAGGGTCGCCAATAGAGCTTCTGTCCGCGCCCGATCATTCCATCACCTCCTCGATCACGGTGCCCAGCTCGGCGCGGTTCAGCGCCTGCTCGGCCTCATAGGTGGTGACCAGGTCGGGCAACAGGGCGATCAGGATCAATCGCACCAGCACGGTCGAGACGATCAGCCCGGCCAGCGTCTTGAGCACGCCCTGGCGATCGAACCAGATCGCGATCAGGCCGGGGATGATGTAGCCGATGACGCTCAACTCGAAATAATCGAACTGGCTGGCCGCACCCTCGGTGCCGGTCGGGAAGGTCATGACGCCGCCCAGGCCGAGATCGAGCAGGCTGCCCGACAGGTAGCCGCCCAGGATCATCAGCGCGGTCTTGCGCCGGCCGTAGACGACCATGAAACTCGACAGCGTACGCACCGTGATGAACGTGAGGTAGGCGGCCAGCAGCGTCAGCCCGACGCTCCAGGGCTGCAACACCTTCAGTGCCATGTAGCCCGGCACCACCAGTCCGCCGGCGGCCAGCCCGAAGGCCTCTACCAGGATCAAGGTCACCAGCAGCCCGATGCCTATCGAAATGGCAAGCAGGTTGAGAACGATCATAAGGGTTGACTCCGCAGGGATCGGTTGGTGAAGTAGCGCGCCAGCTCGGCGCCGCCGCCGTGCACGTTGCACATGCCGACGATGAGCGCATCGCCCTCGCTGTGCTCCAGCACCGTCTCGAACAACTCGCCGGTGTCCATGCCCTCGGCCACGGTCATGTCGCTGACCGAAAGCCCGGCGCGGATCGCGGCGCGTGCGAACAGCAGCGTGCCGCTGCCCATCAGGATGTAGTGATCCGCCGGGGTCCACTCGGCGGCCACCTGCGCCAGCTGCTGCGAGCGCTGCGGACGATCGAAGCGACAGTTGACCACGGCAAGCTTGTACCGGCCCTCGCCGTAGCGTTCGATCACGCGCTTCCAGATCATCTCGGTCGATTCCGGGTCGTTGGCGGCAAACGCGTTGACGAACACCAGGCTGCGACCGAAGAAGTCGATCTCCTGGATGCGGGTCGCACCAACTTCGGGCTTGAGGGCCTGCATGCCGGCCAGCGCGGTGGCCCGATCAACGCCCAGGTCGGCGCAAACGGCCAGGGCCAGGGCAACGTTTTCGGCGTGCTCGGCATAACCGAATTGCGACATCTCGTCGTCGGAGACCTCGGCAACGTCGTCTTCGGAGGTGTGCATCAACTCGCAGCCGCGGTCGGAAGCGGCCTTGCGGAAGACGTCGAGGAAAGACCGCTCCGCGGTGAACAGCCGGGTCGAGTACGGCACCGAGCCGGCCAGCGCCAGCGCCACGTCGTGGGGCGCGGGTCCCATCACGTCCAGGTGGTCGGCGCGCGCGTTGGTGATGACGCCGTGGGTCGAGCACACCATCTGGCGCTCGGTCAGTTCCTGGTACTGCGGCTGCAGCGCCATGCACTCCATCACCACCACGTCGGGTTCGAACGCCACCAGTCGGCGCATCACGCGCATCTGTTCGATGACGTTCGGCTGGGTCGGCCGGTGCAGCGGATAGTCCTCGCCGTCGGGCCCTGTCACTGCCGCGAAAGAACCGGTGGTCTTGGAGCACACCCGTAAGCCCCCGGCGCGCAGGCCGGCGGCGATCAGCCGCACCACGCTGGTCTTGCCGCGCGTGCCGTTGACGTGGATTCTGACGGGAAGACGCGCAAGCACGCGCCGGTGGACCAGGGTCTCGATGAACCCCAGCAGGCACAGCACGACGAAGATCGTCGCGATCACCGAAATGGCCATCATGCTGGTCATGCGCGGCGCACCTCCCGCAGTGCGATCCGATGATCCCCTTGATCCGGCCGCGCCCGGCGGGCGCCAGCGCCTTCTATCCTAACCGCTCGCCGGTGGCATCTGGCGTGATCGAGGCATGGGCTCGAAGATGCACGCCACGCGCAGCCGCCCCAAGAAAGACCCACAAGGACGCGCCGACAGTGACAAACTGGCAATCCAATCTGACGAACGGGAAACAGCATGGCCGGCGCAAGCTTACTCAGCCTCCTCGACGACATCGCCACGTTGCTCGACGACGTCTCCGTGATGACCAAGGTCGCGGCCCGAAAGACGGCGGCCCTGGTCGGCGACGACCTGGCCGTCAACGCCGAGCAGGTCACCGGCGTCTCGGCCAAGCGCGAGCTCCCGGTCATCTGGGCGGTGGCCAAGGGCGCCGCAGTCAACAAGGTCATCCTGATTCCGGCCGCACTGCTCATCAGCGCGTTCATCCCGTGGGCGATCGTGCCGCTGTTGATGCTGGGCGGCGCCTTCCTGTGCTACGAGGGCGCCCACAAGGTCCACGAGAAGCTGTTTCACAGCCACGCCGAGACACAGGAGAAGGAGCAGTTGAAGAAGGCGTTCCGGGACCCGGACGTCGACCTTGTCGCCTTCGAGAAGAAAAAGATCAAGGGTGCGATCCGCACCGATTTCATCCTGTCGGCCGAGATCATCGTCATCGCGCTCGGGGCGGTCACCGCGGCGACGCTGAGCGTGCAGCTGGGCGTGCTGATCGCCATCAGCGCGCTCGTGGTCGTGGGCGTCTACGGACTGGTCGCCGGCATCGTCAAGATCGACGACCTGGGCCTCCGCCTGTCGAAGCGCGGCGGCGCCATCGGCCGCTTCGGCGAGTGGCTCATCGGCGCCTCCCCGGTGCTGATGAAAGGCCTGGGAGTCGTCGGCACCATCGCGATGTTCCTGGTCGGCGGCGGAATCTTCTCGCACGGCATCCCCCCGATCGAGCATCTCTTCCACGACTGGGCGGCACTGACCGGCCCCCTCGAAGGTGTCACGCCGCTGCTGCTGGACGGGCTGCTCGGCGCCGCGATCGGCGCCGTCATTGTTGCGGTCTTTGCGCTCGGCGCCCGGCTCCTTGGCAAACGCGGTCAGTCGAACGCCGAGCACTGACTCGCTCGAACAAGCCGGGTTAGAACCAATCCTGTTGAGTCAGGGACCCTTTGTAGGAGCCTGCTTGCAGGCGAGCAAAAGCGGAACCACATAGCCATTCTGGCAGGCTCCTGCGAATTGCCAATCCTTGACAGAACTGGGGCTAAGACCGGTACCTGACGGTCAACCGCAGCACGGTCACCAGCAGCGCCGGCAGGAAAGTCAGCGTCACCAGCGTGGCGAACAGCAGGCCGGACAGCACCACGACGCCGACGCCGCGGTACAGCTCGGTGCCCTCGCCCGGGATGAATACCAGCGGGGCCAGGCCGAACAGCGTGGTGATCATCGACATCATGATCGGGCGGATGCGGCTGGCCACCGCCTCGCGCACCGCCTCGTTGACGTCGTCCATGCCTTCGCGCAGATTCGACAAGGTGCGGTCGACGATCAGGATCGGGTTGTTGACCACCACTCCGAGCAGGATCAGGAAGCCCAGCATCGTGATCATGTCGAACGGCTGGCGCACGCCCACCGCATTGAGCGCGACCAGGCCGGCGACGCCCCCGGCTATCCCTAACGGCACGGCGGTCAGGATCACCAGCGGCCAGCCCCAGTGACGGAAGATCGCGACCATGACCAGGAAGCTCAGGATGATCGCGACGATGTAGTTGCCGCCCAGCGCTTCGCGGGTCTCGGTGAGCTGGTCGCTGGCGCCCGAAATGTCGATGGACACCGACTGCGGCAATTCGCCTTCGGCGCGCATTTTTTCGATGACCTCCACGCGCACCCGCTCGACCGCCGTCTCCAGCGCCGTGGATCGCGGCGGAATCACGTTCAGCGTCACGGTGCGGCGGCCATTGAGGCGTCGAACCGAATCGGTGTCCACGGTCTCGACCAGGTCGGCGACGGCCGAAAGCGGCACGACCTGGCCCGACGGGGTGTAGACCGGCAGATCCTCGACCCCGGCCAGCTCGCGGTCGCTGCCCGCGCTGGAGAACACGAACATGTCGATCTTGTCGTCGCCGCGGAAGTACTCGTCGACGAACGCGCCGTCGGTGAGCGCGGCGACCGCGAAGCCCAGTTCGTTGGCGCTGAAGCCCAGTTCGGCGGCGCGCGCCCAGTCGGGCCGCACTTCGATCAGCGGCTGGTCCAGCGACAGCGACCCGGGCGACGAGCCGATCTGCGGGTTGTCGAAAGCCTGCTCGGCGTAGCGCATCGCGGTGCGGGCCACGCCGTAGATCTCGGCCAGGCTGCGCCCGCTGATGTCGAGGTTGACGCTGCGGGTGCCGCCTTCATTTCCGGAAATGATCGAACCGCGATTGGCGAACGCGCGCATGCCGGGAAACGATTCGAAATACTCGGTGACGATGCCCATCAACTCGTCGATCTGGTCGGGATCGACCGTCTCGGCGATCATGAAGATGCTGCCCGGGCTGACCGACATCAGCAGGTAGGCCAGCGCCGGCACCTCGGATTCGCCGCGTTCGAACGCCTCGGGATCGGCGTCGACGTGCGGCATGAAATGATCCTTGACCTGCTCGGAGACGCGGGTCATCTCGCTCAGGTTGTAGCCCGGCGGCGCGATCATGTTGGCAAAGGCCTTGGCCTCCTCGCCCTCCGGCAGGTACTCGGCCGGCGGCGTGAGAAACACAAGGATGGCGATCACGCCGCCCAGGGTCGCGCCGACCGTGACCAGTCGTCGCCGCGCCGTCGCGATCAGCCAGCCGACGAACGACACGATGCGATCGCGGATGCCCGCGCCTGATTCTCCGCTGCCGCGAATCCCGAAATTCAGCCGCGACGACAGCGTGGGCACCACCGTGATCGCCACCAGCATGCTGGCGAGGATGGAGGCCGAAATCGCCACGGCCACGTCGGAATAAAGCTGCCCGGCTTCCTGCTGGATGAAGAAGATCGGCGCGAACACCAGCACCGTGGTCATGGTCGAGGCCAGCACCGCCGGCCATACCTGCGTGACGCCTTCGAGCGCGGCCTGCATCTTTTCCATCCCGTCGCGGCGCTTGCGCTCGATGGCCTCGAGCACGACGATCGAGTTGTCCAGGGTCATGCCGATGGCGAACGCGATGCCGGCCAGCGAGATCACGTTGATGGTGCGCCCGGCCGCCAGCAGGCCGATGAACGCCGCGATGGTGCAGATCGGCACGCCGATGACGCCCACCAGCGTGGCTCTTCCCGACCTGAGAAACAGGAACATCACGCCGGTGGCCAGCAACGCGCCGAAGATCAGGTTCTGCCAGACGTTGGCCACCGAGGCCTGAACGTAGCGCACGTCGTCGGTGGTCAGCACCAGCCGCATGCCCAGTGGTTTGAGAAGATCGGCGTTGATCTCGTCTATGGTCGGCAGCATCGCGCGCTTGATGTCGATGACGTTGGACCCGGGCTCGCGATCCACCGACACCCGGATGTTGGGCTTGCCGTTGACCGAAGACCGGCTGCGCAACTCGTAGTGCGACATTTCCACCCGGGCGATGTCGCCGAGTCGCACCAGGCTGTCGCCGCGCCGCGCGACGATCATCTCGTCCATCTGCTCGACCGACTCGAAGCGCCCGACGGTCCTGAGCAGGTAGCGACGCTTGCCGGCTTCCAGGTCGCCGCCGGACACGTCCCGGTTGCGGCCGCGCACGGCGTTGCGGATGTCGGCCAGCGAGATGCCCCGCTCGGCCGCCGCGGCCGGGTCGACCAGGATGCGCACCTGGCGCTCCGCCCCGCCGTCGATGTTCACCCTCGACACGCCCGGGACGCGCTCCATGCGCACGCGCACGTTGTCGTCGACGAAGTCGCGCATCAGCGTCATATCGAGATCGAACGGGTTGCCTTCCAGCGGCTCGACACGCAGGTACATGAACGAATTCTGCGAAAACGAGCTGGCGTCCAGGCTCGGCTCGTCGACGTTCTCGGGGTAGTCTGGCACCTGGCTGAGCGCGTTGTTGACCCGGATCAACGCCTCGTTGATGTCGACGCCGAACGGGAATTCGAGCTGGATTTCGGCGCTGCCGTAGGAGGCCGTCGAGATCATGCGCTCCAGGCCCGGCAGGCTGCGCAGGTATTCCTCCTGCTCGATCAGGATTTCCTTCTCGACGTCCTGCGGCGTGGCGCCCGGCCAACTCGTATTGACGCTGACCACGCGCACTTCCAGGTCGGGAATCATCTGGACCGGGATGCGCGTGGCGGCCAGCACGCCCAGCACGCAGATCACCAGCACGACCACGGCCAGGATTGTGCCGTGACGGATGACGCCCGAAAACATTATGCGATCACCATCATTCGGTCACCACGCGCACCGCGTCGCCGTCGTTGAGCACCTCGTTGCCGCGCACGACCACCGGCTGGCCGGCCTCGAGGCCGGATTCGACCACGGCCATGTCGCCGTCGACCCGGCCGATCACGACTTCGCGCTGTCGAACCCGCGGCGGCGAGGACGAATCGTCGACGACGAACACCGTGATCGTGCCGTCGGGATAGCGGATCAGCGCATCGCGCGGCACCAGCACCGCATCGGCGCCGCTGGTCAGGCGCAGAACGATGCGCGCCGACATGCCGGGCGTGATGTCGGCGTCGGCATCGGCCAGCACCAGCCGCAGCAGGAAGGTGCGCGCGTTCGGGTCGCTGACCGGCACCCGCGCGGCGACTTCGGCGGCGAAGGTCTGCCCGCCCAGCGCATCGACGACGACGTCGACGCCGGTATCCTGGCGCAGGCGGGGCCAAAGCCGCTGCGGCGCCTGGACGTCCAGCCACAGATCATCGACCGCCACCAGCTCGGCCACGGCCGTGCCGGTTTCCACCCATTCGCCGGCCTCGGTCAGCCGGCGGGCCACGACGCCGTCGAACGGCGCCACGATCGCATGTCTTTCCAGCCGCTCGGCCATGGTGTCGCGCTCAGCGGCGGCGACGTCGAGCGCCGCTTTCGCGACCTGCACGGCGGACTTGCGCGCCTGGATTTCGGTATCCGGGAAGAAACTGTCCTCGCCCAGCCGGAGCGCCTCGTCGCGCAGCCGCACGGCTTCATCGTAAGAAGCGCGGGCCTGGGCGACCGACGCCTCGGCCTGGGCCAACTGCAGACGAGCCAGGCTGTCATCCAGACGAACCACCACGTCGCCGGTCTCGACCGCATCGCCGGCGTCGATCGTGATCGTCTCGACCAGCCCCGACAGCCGGGGCGAAAGCTGCGCCGAGCGGCGGGCCGTGAACGACCCGGTCAGCTCGATGCGCTCCACTGCCGGGCGGACTTCTGGCTGGGAAACGGTGACCGGAGCGGGTTCCTGGGCAAGCGCGAATGACGAAAGCATCACGCCCGCGATCACGACGACAGGGCCGCATCCCCTGCGCTTCGGCCCGAATTTCCTGACAAGATCGGCGAAATTTTTCATGGCCGAATAGTACCCGAGTCCGGGTCAACGTCGCACTCATCACCCGTCCAACACTGGACTGTCAATCGTGCAGGTTTGGCGCCGGTTCAGGTTGTTGCTATATATTCAATCTCGGGACCACGGAAAAGAAAGGGTTGCTTGCAATGAGAAATCACGTTTTCAGGACCTCGCTTTTCGCGGCAGTCGTTGCCGCCTCTTTTCATGCCACCGCGGCGACCGCCCATGAATCGGGAGGCGAGGCCGCCGCCGGCGAACCGAACCCGGTGCCTACGTGCCAGCGCGGCTTCGATGCGCCGGTGTCCCCGCCCCCCTCCGGCTACGGGCCGGCCTGCGCATATGAACTCGCGCGCGGTTTCAAGGACGGGGAGGACGGGTATTTCGTCGTGACCACGCTCTTCGAATATGCCAACGGGGTGATCATCAACGTGCGGAGCTTCGACCGTTTCGTGCCGGACGGTAAATTCGGCGAGCCGTGAGGTCGCCGACCCGGGCGCGCATCGCACCGCGGGCCACCAGAAGAAAACCACGACTGTCCCCCGCGTAGTCAGTTATAAGAAGGCAAAAAAGAAGGGGACCCTCAAACTTCGGCACAGTAGTGATTCCACATCAACCGAAGGCGT
>MDTG01235050.1_pt1 | contig 41387 bp, 37 predicted proteins | sample 811421 | NCBI WGS metagenome assembly MDTG01 (sample SAMN05326645, study PRJNA326480) | marine metagenome | isolation source: seawater | place: Pacific Ocean: South East | collected 2011 | reverse complement strand
GTAGAGTGGCTCCGGCAGAATGGGTGATTGGGGCAGGTTTGGCCGGAATACCTGAGCCGACTAGTTTTGCGACCAGGAGAACGCTGCATTCTCGCGCGTGATGTCCGCGCGAGGCTTGCTCCAGCAAGGAAAATAGATCGACAGGATTAACCCTCACTGTTAGACGGCCTTGACTGTCTGCTTTCCCTGACAGGATGATGAGAGCCATTCTCGTACTGATTACCTTTGCGATGACGTTCTGCCTCTCTTCCTGCTCCTGGAAGGGTAATTCAAGGTATGCCCGGGAAAACAGGGGTCATCCGGACAATGCGTTGCTCGTCAATGGCCGGGCAGTAGCTCCCCGTCATGCCCCTCCGGAGGTCAAACGTGCGATTGCGGCAGCCAACCGGATTCAGGGTCTACCCTACAAGTGGGGAGGTGGGCACGCCATCCTCAATGACAGCGGCTACGACTGTTCCGGAGCGACCTCCTACGTCCTGCGCAATGCGGGCCTGCTGAGAGATCAGATGCCGTCGAAAGGTTTTCTGAAGTATGGGAAGAGAGGGCGGGGCAGGTGGATTACCGTGTATGCGCGTAAGGGCCATGTCTTTCTGGTGATTGCGGGCCTGCGCTTCGATACCTATGGCCGCTATCGGCAGGACGGTCCCCGGTGGCGCCCCAAGCCCCGGTCCTACAAGGGGCACACCGTGCGTCATCCTGCCGGGTTGTAGGATGAGGCCAAGTCGCGGGCCAGGGCTCCCGCAATGCTGGAGCCCTGCTCATCCCTCCGGATCCAACTCCGCGAGGAGTGCGGCCAGTTCGTGGGCGCTTCCCAGGACGCGGTCAGCGATCGAAAAATTGCAGCAGCCAGTTACTCGGTTTGGTATTGCGACGTTTGGCATGCTGGCGGCCTTGGCCGCCTTAATTCCATTTACAGAGTCCTCAACCACGAGGCAGGTAGCGGGTTCCACCCCAAGCTGGCGCGCTGCTTCGAGATAGAGGTCAGGCGCGGGCTTGATTCGGGGGGCATCACCCCGGCAGACCGTGAGGTCGAACTTCTCGAGGAGGGCGATTCTCGCCAGCCAGCCGTCGACCCAGTTGTGCGATGAGCTGGAAACTACGCCGAGCTTGAGACCACATTCTTTCCCCGCCTCGACGGCCTCGGGGATTCCCGGCATGGAGGGGGCGCCCACGAGGTTTTTGTTTATGGAGTCCTGACGGGCCTCGTCGAGAGAGGGCCAGTCGATGGTGGCTCCGGTAAGTTCCTCAAGGTGGATCTTTGGAGACCAGATCTCGAAGTCCGTACCAATACACTGGTTGAAGGTTTCAAGTGACAGGGGATGCCCGTGATCCTGGAAGGTCTTACGCCAAGCTTCGTAGATGGGCCATTCGGTATCGACGATCAGTCCATCGAAGTCAAAAAGGAGGGCGCGGAGGGGAGGCAGCGATTGCATGGGATAGGAATCAGTAGCGGACGGTAGGCGCCCGGGGTTCCCCCTTTGGGCCACGAGGACCCGGCCGAGGACGAAGAACACCACTCCGAACAATCCGAGAAGACAAGCGAGGATTATGGCGGTCCCGGGGTTCTGCGCTGCTGCCGGGAAAGCCTCCCACTGTCAAGGGGCCGTTCGAAGATGCCGCGGTAACAGGGGGAAGGCCTCGATGATGGCTCCCGGGCCCGCCGGGAAAAGGATATCTCCCTTCCTTCTTTTTTTCCCCCGGGTGGCTCGAGAAAAGGTCGTGGATGATCTTTTGCTCGCTCCCTTGGGGAAGCCGGTGAAACATCACCGTATGCGCATGCTTCTGCCCATTGTCTTCCTGAGCGTCCCGTTGAGCGGACAAGCTGCCCCCAAGCCCGAGATCGGCAAACCGGACGAGGTGGTGGTCTACCGCAGCACCACGGAAGCGGAACTCAAGCTTGAGATCTTCAGGCCTAGGGACTGGAAGCAGGGCGACCGGAGACCTGCGATTTTGTTTTTCTTTGGAGGGGGATGGACTGGTGGGACGACGAGGCAGTTTCATCCGCAGGCTACCCGCCTCGCGGGCCTGGGAATGGTTGCCTGCTGTGCGGACTACCGGGTTAGCAGCCGCCACAAGACCTCACCCTTTGAGGCGGTGAAAGACTCCAAGGCCGCGATGCGCTGGCTCTGGAGGAATGCGAGGGAACAGGGAGTGGACCGGGAGAGAATTGTCGCTTCAGGAGGATCGGCTGGGGGCCACCTGGCCGCCTGCAGCGGATTAGTCCGGGGCCATGATGAGGTGAAGGAAGGCGAGCCTTTTTTCATCCCGGCCGCCATGGTTCTCTTCAACCCGGTGATTGACACTTCGAAAAAAGGATATGGTTACAATAAATTGAAGGAGCGCTACCGGGAGCTCTCCCCGGTAGAGCACGTCCATGAGCAGGCGGTGCCAACGCTGGTTCTGGTCGGATCGGCGGACACGACCACTCCGGTGACAGGGCACAAGCTCTTTGCCGAACGGATGCAGGAAAAGAAGCGATCATGTGAGCTGGTTATTTACGAAGCCCAGAAACATGGATTCTTCAACGCCCGGGGAGATAACGAAAACTACTGGGACACGCTCGGGAGAATGGAGAATTTCCTGCGTGGCCTGGATCTCCTCCCGTCACCCGGGCGGTAGTCGCCCCCCCTGGGGAAGGACATCGATGTTGCTCCTTGTTCGCGACCTGATATTGCTGGTCGTCCATCATGTCAGTCTTGCTTGTCGTCCGGCACGTGGAGGAGGGGCCCGGGCTTCTCAGGTGGGGTCTTCGCGCTGCCTCCGCCCTCGATCTTCCGCTTGAAGTGGTCTGCTGCCAAGCTGGTGATTCTGATGAGTTGACGTGGCGCCGGGAAGGAGACGAGCCACCGGCTTTCCTGCGTGACAGCAAGGTGCGCTGGGGCGTGGTCCCGGTGGGGAACGCCCTCACGGAGGTGGTCGAACACGTCATGAGCGCCGGAGTGAAGTATGTTTTTACCGGAAAACGGAACAGCGGGCAGGAGTTGAAAGGTTCGCCGGAACGGCGTCTTTCGCAGGCTCTCTTTCAGCATGTCCCCTGTGCGATCATCGTTATGCGTTTCCCCGAGGGCGGAGAACCCCGGGAAGATCGGATCCTCGTTCCGGCGGCGGGTGGGCCGCACTCGCGGACCGCGCTTCAACTCGCACACAAGCTGGTGGGGCTGGCAGCAACGGCGTTCTTCGTGGAGCCATATGCTGATGAGATCTCACGAGAGGTGGGAGAGCGGCAGTTGCGTAAGGTGGTGAGGGACGCAGGGATTGATCCTGGCGAGATCGGGTGTGAGGTTGCGCTTGGTGAGAAAGTGTCTGATGAAATCCGGAACGAGGCCGGAAGCGGCCACTACGGCCTCGTCCTGATTGGTGCGAGTGACTTGCGTAGCCTGCGCTCGCGGATCTTCGGGACAGTAACTGGCCGGCTGCTGAACGGTCCCGCAGGGATAGGAGTCGGGGTGGTGCGCAGTGCCTTTCCCGCCCGGGATCGCTGGCGGGGACAGTTGGGTCGGCTCCTGCGCCTGAGCGTTCCGCAACTCGAGCGCGAAGAACGCATCGCCCTCGTCGATGAGGTCGAGGGGAAGGCCCGCTGGACCTTTGATTTTGCCCTGCTCATGGCCCTCGCAACCCTTATTGCTGCACTCGGGCTTCTTGCCAACAGCGTGGCGGTGGTCATCGGAGCGATGCTGGTGGCTCCCCTGATGACGCCTTTGATTGGAGGTGGGCTTGCCATGGTGCAGGGAAACTGGCCCTTGTGGCTACGCAGTTCACGGGCGGTCCTTCTTGGTTTTTTCCTCGCCCTCGTAATTGGGCTCACGGTGGGACTGGTTGCCCGACTGCTCGGCTTCGGGCTTACCTCCGAGCTGGCTTCCCGGGGAGAACCCACCCTCCTTGACCTCGGGGTGGCGTTTGCCTCGGGCATAGCGGCTTCGTACTGCCTGGCCCGCCCACATCTGACCGGGGCTCTCGCCGGAGTGGCGATTGCGGCGGCCCTCGTGCCGCCCATCGCCACGGTCGGGTTGTGCCTGGCCCTGGGAGAAACGGTCACCGCGCAGGGGGCGGCTCTTCTTTTCGGAACTAATGTGGTCGCAATCGTTCTCGGGGCGGCGGTGCACTTTTTCGCCGCTGGAATCCGCGGACGGCGGGACGGAAGGGGCCTTTGGCCCCGGCGGGTCATCATTGTTCTGGCCCTTGCCTGCGCGGGTCTGGCAATACCTCTGACCTCGATTCTGGTGGGGAAAGTGACCACCCCGCGGGCCCTTGCACTTTCCCTGTCCGAGGTGGCGGAGGAGTCTCACTATCGCCTGCTGAAAATAAGACGCTCACGAAGTGCGGGTCTGCCCCTGGTCGAAATCGAGCTGGCTGGACCGGAGCCTCCCCCGGGGGCCCTGCTGGACGCACTCCAAGCAAAGGCGGAAGAGGGTATGAACTGTGAGATCCGGCTCCGGGTGCGAACGCTCCTGGAAACCGAGCGCACCCGCTGAAGGCCGAACTCGCCCGGGGAACACCCGGGCAAGCTGTCCGCTGGAAGCCCTCGCATGGCTGCTCGACTAGAAAGCCAGCGTTTCGGTGGAAGCGAAGGCGCGGCAGGGACAGCCGTCCCCCCGGTGAATCTTGAGGGGCAGGGCGGCGAAGAAGCAGCGCTCGACCGGGATGAGGTCCAAGTTTACGAGGCCTTCAACAATAGTTACTCCGCCCGAGAGCAGAATGCGGTGGATACGGGTAAGTTCTTCCGCGTCATGGACGTCGGCGACAGAAAGAGGCTCCACTCCTAGGATTTTAACACCCCGTGCGACGCACCATAGTGCGAGTTCCTCGCCGATGCGGGGAAGCTCCGAGCGATAGGGCTCCGTCCCGAAGCGCCTGCTCCAGTTGGTATTGAGAAGGAGATGGTGCCCTGCCTGAAAGGTATCAGCGAGACCTTCCAGATGGTCCACGGTGAGGACTTCCCGGGGACTGGTGTCCGGGAGGCGTACTACTTCGGCGGGTCCGAGGCAGGTCTCGAGGGGTGTCTGGTCAATGAACTTTTCACCACAGTCGAAATGCCACGGGGCGTCCATGTGGGTTCCGCAATGGGAGTAGAGGTGATAGATGCTTGTATTCCAGCCTCCCTCTTTCGTGGTCTTGACGGGCTCGAAAGAGACCTGGGGCATCTCTTCGCTGATAGTACGGGTAAGGTCGATGAGCATGGCCGGCGAGTTTGAAGATGCAGGAGCCGCAGCTTAAAGGGAGGCCTCCTGGCCTGGAGGGGGAGGATCATCCCCGCATTTCGTGAGGCTTTCCCTGTGCTGGACCGCCTCCTCGATCCAGTCGATCACGCGACTGGCCTGGAGGGGGAGGTTTAGAAAAAGAGCGATATGGCCAAGGGGATAGCGCCAACGTTCGGGCCGGCCAAGGGCCTCGTAGAGCAGCTCGCCCGTGCTGGATGGGACGACCCGATCGAATTCGGCGGTAAGGAGGAGGGTCGGAATGGGGGGCAGGGCAGGCGCGACCTTCAGGGGGTCCATCTGGGAACGTTTGAGGGCCAGCTCCTTGAGGCGGGAGAGGGAGTCGTTCCTGTCCGCAACCTTCCCCTTGATCCTCGGGCGGTAGATCCTCATCGAGGACTCCAGCACAATCTCGGGAAGGTGAGCTCCCCCGCCGATGTAGACGGCCGCATCTATCCCGCCGAGACGCTTGATCACGGCAGGGGTTGCAAGAGCGCCGGCACTGGCCCCCACTACGATCCGTGGACCGCGCAGGTAAGCGGGTTCCGAGCTTTCAAGGTATGCCAGGACTGCCTCGGTAGCATAAGCGGTCTCTGCGAGTCCATTGTCGATCTCACGGGCCATCATGCCGGCCTGTTGAGCAAGCTGGTAGGCGTTCCACTCCTCTCCCCTGCGTTCCTTGGCGAAGAGGTTGACTGCAGGAGTGATGGCTACCACGTTCCAGCCCCGCCGTTGGAGACAACGAATGAAAGCCTGCTCCTCCCTTGATATCAGCATGATACTGGCAAGGTAGATGGCGAGGCCCCGGGGTCGGGCGCCATGAGCCGCGCGTACAACTACGAGGCTGATACGATGATCACTGGTTTTGAGTTCAAAGATATTTTCATCTCCGTCGTGGGACACAGTGAGGACAAAGGGATGCTCTTGCTCCCTTACCGGGGTCTGCCGCTGGCTTGCGACGACAAGGGCGAAGCCGTCCCGCACCGGGCCGGCCTTTAAGACCCGACAGTTCTTGAAGATGCCCTCGTCGAGAGGAGCTTCCCCCTGTTTGACCAGGCAGGAAGGCGCGGTGGCGGTCATCCTGGGGGGCCAGAGACCCGGTGAACTGACGGGGGGTCTTTCGACAGGGACTGTGCGGGCAGCATGGGCCGGATCAACCCTTGGGGCCAAGCAGCACGGCAGGAAGAGGATTGCTGCGAGGGAGAAAGGCGGGAGCCAGGAGCGAAACACGAGGGAATCCGGGTTACAGGACGCGTTACGATCATGCCGCACCTTTTCGATCGAGGCAATCGATCTCCCCGAGGGAGAGAGCAGGGCCGAAGGGCAGGGTTCCGTCCCCGGGTTCCGGCTTCTTCCCCGGGGGTTATCGGCGGACGGGTTCGGGGTAGCGAGCGAGGATGGCCTTGTGCGCAGCCAGGATCGCAGGCTGAACGTCCGCCAGATTCTTCTTTTCTATCTGCCCGTCCTGATAGTCGTAGAGCTCATACTGGGCGGTTTCAGCCGGTGCCCCTGGCTTTTTCCACTCGACCATCCGGTAGCGCTCGGAGCGGATGGCCCGGCCCATAATGCCCCCCCGCCTCGGATAGCAATGGAAGGCGTGATCGCGAACTCGCTTGGAGGGGTCTTTGAGCACGGGCGCCAGACTTACACCGTTGAGGGGTTGCGGGACATCCGGAGCGGGGAGGCCTGCCAGCTCCGCAAGAGTCGGAAACAGGTCGACGCTTTCAGCCAGTTGCCTGGTTGAGACACCTTCCTCGGTCACTCCCGGTGCGACGACAAGGAGTGGAATCCGGTTTGCCTGCTCGTAGTTGGTGTGCTTGGTCCAGATTCCCAGGTCCCCGAGGTGAAATCCATGGTCACCCCACACTACGACGATGGTATTTTCGGAGAGATTTAGCCTGTCCAGTTCTGCGACCACCTTGCCCAGCTGTGCATCCATGTAGCTTACGCTCGCATAGTAGCCATGAATGAGGGTCCGTTTCAGTTTGGTGGTATAGTCTTCGTTACGGCGTGGCACCGGAGCATACATAGCGATTTCCCCGGCCCGTTTGTGGGCGATCTTTGGCGAGCCCGTGGGGTGGTCGAGGGTTTGCGGCAGCGGAAGTTGATCCGGTTCGTGCAGGTCCCAGTAGCTGGACGGCGCGCTGAACGGGAGATGGGGGCGCACAAAGCCCACCGCCATGAAAAATGGATTTTTGCGCTTGCTGGCGGCCTGCAGGCGCCTGATCGCCTCAGCGGCCACCCGGCCGTCGGCGTAGTCCTCATCACGAGATGTGGTTGCCTCGTAGGCAGCACCCCGCGGGAGGGAGTGAATGCGGTCGAGCTGCTGGTTGGTGAAGTAGGCCTCCTCGCGGGTAAGCTTTCCTCCTTCGGTGCTCGCAGGGTCGAGGTATTCAATGACCTTGTCGTGAAAGTGAGGAACGCCAAAGGATTCAGGATCTCCCTCGTTGCCGTGTCCGATGTGAAAGATCTTGCCCAGGGATTCGGTGCGGTATCCATGCCGGGCGAAGAACTGAGGCATCGTGATGGCCGCCGGGTAAGAGCGCCGCAGCTTATTGCCCAGCCCGTACAGCCCGGTGGCGGTGGAGTGGGAGCCTAGCATCAGGGTGAAGCGGGATGGCGCGCAGACGGCTTGGTTGCAGTAGGCCAGGTCGAAGCGCATGCCCCGCTTCGCCAGCCTGTCGAGGTGGGGCGTCCGAGCATAAGGGTCCCCGTAGCAGCCCAGAGCGGGTTTAAGGTCGTCGACGAGAAGGAGGAGGACGTTGGGGCGTGCCGATTTTTCTTCTGCTCCGACTACTGAAGTGACCGCGAGGGCAAGGAGGGGGAGGGAAAGGGCTAAGAGGATGGGCGAACGGCGCATGGAGGAAATCTAGAGGCACGAGCCCTGCCCTCACCAGAAAAAGTCGATGGTCCCTGGAGGCTTCATCGTGATGCGCATATTGCTCCCTTGCGGTGGCCGGAGAGGTCTTCGCCCGTGTCTTCAGGACCAGGCCGTCCTCCTCGAGAAAGCCCGGGGCAGGTGCGTCAGGCGTTTCGCAGTGATGCTATCGCCGCACTCATGTCCGGAGCCTTGAAAGTAGAGGAACCGGCTACGAAGACGTTGGCCCCGGCAGCTGCCGAAGTGATGGCAGTATGCGGGTCTATACCTCCGTCCACCTCGATGTGGAAGGCAAGGCCAAGCTCTTCCCGGAGGCGGGAGGCCTCCTCGACCTTGGGCATGACCTCGTTTATGAAGGACTGGCCCCCAAAGCCCGGGACTACCGTCATCACAAGGAGAAGATCGATCTGGCGGAGAAAGGGCCGGACGGCTGCGAAAGGTGTAGCGGGATTAAGGGCAAGGCCTGCCTGACAGCCTGCTGCGCGAATGGAGCTGAGGGTGTTTTCAACGTCGTGGTGCGCCTCCGGTTCCACGTGCACGGTGATGAGGTCCGACCCGGCCTGTACGAAGCGGGGGAGAAAATGGTCCGGGCGATCAATCATGAGGTGGACGTCGAGGAAGATGTCATTGGTAGCGTGAATGGTTTCCACCATGGCCGGGCCAAAAGAGATATTGTCGACAAAATGACCATCCATGACATCGAGGTGAAGCCAGTCGGCCCCACAGGAAATCGCCCGGGAGCACTCTTCCGCAATGCGGGAGAAATCCGCCGCAAGGACGGATGGCGCCACAATCCGATCGGAGGCAGTCCAACTCTTCACCCCCAGACGCTAGCCTGTTTCGCATCGACAGTCCAACGCAAGCTCCGCAGTCTGGGTTGGGGTTAAGGCTGCGCAGGCTTGGCCGGAGGATGACCCGGGAGGGCCGAAACAGGGCTTCTGCCCAATCCCCTGCCTGGTTAGAAGAATTGGGGATTTGGCTCTCTCCGTCCTTGTGTTTGCCTTGGGGCGTGAGCGAAGACGCCATGATCGACCTGACCAGCGATGCCTTCTTCATGGGGCAGGCGCTGCGCGAAGCCCGCAAGGCCTATGCGGCGGAGGAAGTACCAATCGGAGCTGTGGTTGTCCGCGAATCCCAGGTGATCGCCAGGGCCTGGAACCAGGTGGAGACGCTGCGGGATGCTACGGCGCATGCCGAGATGCTCGCCCTTACAGCTGCTCAGAACACGGTGGAGGACTGGCGCCTTGATGGATGTACAATCTACGTGACCAAGGAGCCCTGCCCGATGTGCGCCGGTGCAATTGTGCACTGTCGTCCCGTGCGGGTAGTTTACGGTTGTCCCGATCTCAAGGGCGGAGCAGCCGGTGGTTGGATCAATCTCCTGCAAGCGAATCCGCCGCTCAATCACCAATGTGAGGTGACAGGCGGGGTGCTGGAGGACGAGTGCGTCGGCCTTTTGCAGGGCTTCTTCCGGGAAGCCCGGGCGCGGAAGGGAGAGGAGGGAGGCTCCCAAGGTGGGAACAGGGTTCGGAGATGAGAGCAGGCTTGCGGGCATTGCACCGGGGCGATAGTGGTCATCCATGCCAGGTGCGGTGCATGCGGTGATTGGCACGGACGACGGAAGAGTCTCCGAGGAGGCGCTGGCATTGTTTAACGACCTGAAGCCAGGTGGTGATGCGGCAGAGTTCACCAACGACGTAGTGGAAGGGGTGGTGGCCAACGCGGAGGAAGCTTACCAGGCCTGTGCAAGGACCATTGAGGCCCTGCAGACGATTGGCTTCTTCGGGGCGGAAAAGGTTGTCTGGTTGAAGGCGGCGAACTTTCTTGCCGACGACCGGACCGGGGCCTCGGAAAGGGCCAAGCAGGGTGTAGAGGACTTGCTTGATTTGCTCCGGGCGGGAATAGCCGAGGAGGTGACGTTTCTGGTCAGTGCAAGTGCCATCGACAAGCGGCGGGCTTTCTACAAGTGGCTCCAGAAAAACGGAGAGGTGGCAACCTTTGACAAGATAGATGTAAGCAAGGATGGCTGGGAGGACGAAGTGGCTCTCATGGTAACCACCCGTGCAAAGGAGCTGGGGCTGGCCTTCGTCCACGAGGCACTTGAGCTGTTCGTGCAGATGGCGGGGGAGGAGACGAGACAAATCGGAAACGAACTGGAGAAGCTCCATCTCTACCTCGGCCCACGGCGGACGGTGGAACTGGAAGATGTTCGACTGCTGGTACCGCTCAGCAGGAAGGGGGTGGTCTTTGAGATTGGGCGGGCGCTCGAACGGCGGGATGCGGAACGTGCGCTCGAACTGGTGGACGCGCAGCTCGAAAAGGGGGAAAATGCGATTGGTCTCATGCGGGCGGCAATTATTCCTACGGTGCGCAACCTTTTCATGGTTCGGGTGCTCTTGGACGCGCACCCTGATCTGCCTGTAGGCAATGGACAGAGCTTTGCAGGAGCCCTAAACCGGCTACCCGAGGGAGAGCGGGCGTGGCTGCCGCAGACCAAGGCGGGCAGGGTAAATGCCTGGGGACTTTTTTTTGCGGCCAAGAAGGCAAGCCAGTTTACCACCGCAGAGATGCGGGGTGCGATGGATTCGGTCCTGCGGGCAGATACCTCTCTGGTGACAACCTCGCTTGATCCTCGCCTGGTCCTCCACCGGCTGGTGGCAGATCTCTGTATGGGGTCGAAGAAACGTCGAAAGAGAGCCTGAGCCGGAGGCCCGGGAAGGTCATTGCGTTCTTGATTCACACCCTTTTCATGCTGCTCTGAAGGCGATGAAAATCGTGTTGATTGGCTTGCTGGTTGGAGTGGTGGCTGGATTGATAGGGGCGCTATGTGGCGTGGGGGGAGGAATCCTGATGGTACCCGCCTTCGGCTTGATCCTTGGTCTGGGGCAGAAGCATGCAGTTGCCACCTCGCTGGCAGTGGTGGTGGTGACGGCGGCTGCCGGGACGGCCAATCATATCGCCACCAAGAGCGGCTTTATCGACTGGAAAATCGTAGCCTGCACGGCGGCGGGCGCTGCAGTGGCCGCTTGGTATGGGACGGACCTGATGAAGGAGATGAGCAATCAGAATCTGACGAGAATTTTTGGGGTGCTGCTTCTGCTTGCCGGGGTACGCATGTTGACAATGAAGGTCGCCTAGGGAAGCAGCGAGAGCGGCCCTGCCAGCGGGAGTGTCCTCGGAGACCGGAAGTAGTCTGCCGAGAGGTTTGATCCTGAAGCTCAGCCAGCGTCTGAGGACGGAAGGCGTTAACGTGACTCGATAGGAGGCACGGGGCTCAGCTCCTGGGGCCCGACGTATTTGGTCAACGGACGGTAAAGCCGGTTGTCCTCGAGTTGCTCAAGGACCTGTGCGGTCCAGCCGCTCATCCGGGCGATCGCAAAAATCGGAGTAAAAAGATCGGTGGGCAAACCGAGGGAGTAGTAAACGGTCGCGGAGTAGAAATCGACGTTGGCGTTGAGCCCTTTCCGGTCCTTCATGAGCTCGGCTATGCGCTCAGACATTTCGACCCACTTTGGCTCACCGAGTTCCTCGGTGAGCTTGCGTGCCATGCGCTTGAGATGAGGAGCGCGGGGGTCGAGGACCTTGTAGATGCGGTGGCCAATGCCCATGATCTTGCGCTTGTTGGCCAGCGCGTCCTCGATGTAGGCGTCCACTTTGTCAACTTCACCAATTTCCTCCAGCATCCTGATGACCCCTTCGTTGGCGCCCCCATGGAGAGGACCCTTGAGGGTCCCGATGGCCGAGGTGATCGAGGAGAAGAAGTCCGAAAGAGTCGCCACGGTCACCCTTGCGGAGAAGGTAGAGGCGTTCATTCCGTGGTCTGCATGGAGGGTGTAGGCGATATCGAGGGTCTTGGTGGCCTGCTCCCCGGGCTCCGTCCCGGTAGACAAATAGATGAAGTGACCGGCCTCGGAGAGGTCCTCTCGGACTGGAGGGAGGTCGAGTCCCTGGCGGGCGCGATGGTAATAGGCGACGATCGTGCCGACCTGTGCGCAGAGTGACATGGCGACCTCGCGATTAGCTTCATGATCGGGCTCGCCGATCTTGGCCCGTCGGTCGTAGAGGCCGAGCATCGAAACTGCGGTACGCAGGACATCCATGGGGCCTGCGTCCCTCGGAGCGGCCTGCAGGAAGTCGATGACACCCTGCGGGATCGCGCGACGGCTCGCGAGGTCGCGCTTGAAAGAGTCGAGTTCTGCCTGGGTGGGAAGCTTGCGATGATGGAGAAGATAGACGACCTCCTCGTAGCAGCAGTTCTCGACGAGGTCATCAATGTGATATCCAAGATAGGATAGGCGGCCGTCGAGGCCTTCGACATTGGAGAGGACGGATTCGTTGGCAGTAACACCTTCGAGGCCTTTGGCGTAATCGGACATGTTTATCAGTCAGGTGAGGATGAGCACGGGTGAGGAAGCTTGGGGGTATTTTTTTCGCCCCGAGAAGGAAGCGGGCCGAAGAGTGCTGTGCAAGTGGGAATCGCTTAAGATTTCCATTCCGGGATTTTCTTGATTGGAGCTGCGATGTGGCACTCTAGGATTCCTGCGTGGCGGCGGGATACCAAATTGCAATCGAGACCAGTGCATCGCGCGGCTCGGTGGCGCTGGGTCGGGAAACAGAAATGCTTTTTGAGGAGGAGTTCGAGCTGGGCCGCAGGCCCTCAGAGGTCCTGATGGAGCCGTTGCAGAAGGCCCTTGAACAGGTGGACGGGGAGACCGTGGGGTTGATTCTGATCGGCACGGGACCGGGAAGTTACAACGGAGCGCGGGTTGGAATTGCGGCGGGGCAGGGGATTGCGATTGTGCATCAGTGCCCGGTTGTGGGCCTGCCATCCCCGGAGGCGCTCGCGATTGTTCGCGCGGGTAGCCCTTGTCTGGTCCTGGGAGATGCCCGGAGGGGAACCTTTTTCACGCTGAAGATTTGCGGAGGCAAGCTGTCAGGAGAGCCTGAATTAATGGAGCACAGTAAGTTCAAGCAGGAAGCTGAAGCTGCCTCTGAATCGGGCTGGCTGCTTGTGAGTCTGGAAGATCCGGCCCGCCTCGAACTGCCGGGCTTGGCGATCAGCCAGGAGGTCCCTTCCGCTGGTCTGCTGCTTGAGGCATGGGACCATCGCAGCGAGGACGAGAAGAAGGAGCTGAGAGGGATTGCTCCGGAGCCTGCGTATCTGCGCCCGCCCCATATTACCCAGCCAAAGTAGCATGGGCCGGTCGGTCTGCTGCCCGTCGAGGTTTAAGCTTGTGCCCGTCTGTCCTACCCCCTTGTTCAGGCCCACTGCCTGATTGCACGCAGGAGAGAGGACTCGCGGACCTTGCTGGGGCTCTCATCGCGGTAGGTAACTGCGTAGTGGTAGTTGAGGAGATCGTCTGCAAAGGGTGGCCGGGCGTCTTGCTCGCTGAGAATAGCCAGTTGCTGTTGCAGGGTCCGACCCGGTGGCATGGGGTGGCCTTTCCGGGCGCAGTGGTGCTTGAAGCGATTGAGATAACCGGGCTCTTCAGGCAGGAGATCCGTCGAAGTAGTCCCGGGAATACCGGTTGGCCTGCGGCGGAAGCGCAGGATGACGAAGGAAAGGGGAAGAAGTAAGAGCCCGGTGAAAAGGGCAAGGCCGAGCCAAAGGGAGCCGGGATCGAGCGAAAGGGAGAAATTGCGCTGAAACCCCGGCTCGGAAGCAAGGGGCAAGTCCTCCTGCTGGTCGATCGGGAGCTCCTCCCCGGCAGTAGCGATATCGATCCGGGTTCGGGAGCCTGGAGGGGTGGTATCAAAAACGACCCATCCAACATTCTCAAGGTAGATTTCGGTCCAGGCGTGAGCTTCCCGGGCCCGAAACATGAAATAACCAGGCCCGGCATACCACTTGCCACCGCTCCAGCCGTAAGCGATGCGGGAGGGAATATTCAGGGCGCGGCAAAGGAGGGCGCCTGCAGTTGCGAAGAACTCGCAGTGTCCGCGCTTTTCGTCCCGCATGAAATTCAGGAGAGGGTCGATCCCGTCCGGGTTGACGATCTCGAGGGAGTATTCGTAGTTCTGCCAGAGGAGCTTGCGCAGGCCGACGAGGCGAGAGGCCGGGTCGCGCAGAGTTTTGCTGGAAAGATTGATGATTTCGTCCCTCAAGGCCTCCCCGGTAGGCAGCTCAAGGAGGTGGGATTCGGAAGGAAGGGGAGGGAAACGGAACTCGTCGAGAACCCCGGACTCCAGAAGGCCGGTGAGGGTGACGGTCCTGGCGGCGACCTGGTAGGTGTATCCGCGTCCCGGTTCTTCCGCGGGGTTGAGTCGATAGATTCCGGGATCGACATGACGTAGTTGTCCAACCCTGCCTCGCGTGGCCCCCTGCGGCGAGGTAAAGACGTCCTCGCCACCAGGGTTGGCGGGCTGGATGACCTCCCCCTGCAGGAGTGGCCCGGGGCGGCCCCCGGGCTGTTCGAGGTTGATGAATCCCCGGTCATCCGCAAAAAGGGTAGCCGGCACCATCCCGACCGGGGACCAGGTTGAGTAGTCGAACTTTTCAAGCGCAAAGGCACGGAGATAGACCCGGTTGCGTAGCAGATGAGAAGTAGTGTTGCTATCTGTGGGGCGGAAGAAAATCTCCGGTTTGTTTGAAGGCCGCGCGTTGCTGCTGAGCGGGAGTCCACGACGCCCTTGGGAGTCCCAGAGCCAATTACCGGAGATTGTGGTCCCGTGGGAGCGATGAGGTTCTTCCCGGGAAGATTTGCGTTCCGCGGCCCGCCCGGGAAAGAAAGTTTCCACCACCACTTCCGAGGCGTTTTCCGCGTGTTGAGGAACAACGCTGAGGAAAAAGAGGAACAGGCACTCGATTCCGAGAACCCCAAGTCCAATGGCGAGGTAGTCTGGCCAGCGCGGAGCTCGAACTGCGCGAGCTGTGTTGCAGGGGGGCCGTTCCCGCCGCCGCCACATTCCGATTCCAAGGACCAGGAGCAGGACCGCAAAGCAGGACCGCAGGACGGGATGCAAGTCTTCCGGCCAGCCACGCAGCAGGGCATAGGCGGTCGCGACGGTGAGAATAAAGAAAATGCTGCGCATGTTCAGGCCACGGCACGTGGACGACTGGCTTTCGGTCCCGAGCTCGGCTCGGGTGCTGCGTCATACCTTTGGAGGCAGGCTGGGCGAGGGGAAGGGAGCCCGCGTTGTCTTAATCTGTTCACTGGTCGGAAGTTTGAAGTTTTTTTGAGCCGTAACGGTGCTGACGAATGTCAATGAGCAGAGCGGGGCGGCTGGAGAGGGTGCTTTCCCAGGCATCGGTCGGCATGTCTGAAAGGACGATCAGGGAATGGTTATCAGGCACGCGTTCGAGCTCGGGCACCAGGTCGTGGGCTTCAGTATCCGGGCGCCGCTTGGCCCTGGCCAGGGAGTCCAGAAGATGGCCGAAGCTGATGCGGGAGGCGACGTTGAGGGGCTGCCAGTGGTTAAAGTCGGCGAGGAAGGTGGCGGGGATGCCATGGTCGCGCAGGTAGCGCAGGGTGCCGCAAACAAGAGAAAGCGCCCACTCGAAGCGGTCGGCCCGGATGAGTTTTCCGGACATGCCGAAAGAGTGAAAGAGAACAGTGCAATGCTGGGGATAGAAGCCGGGGGGATCATTCTCGCGTATGCGAAGACCCCGGCAGCGGCTCAGAGAGCGGGCCGAGGCAGGCCAGTGGATGTGCTTGGCGGGATCGCCGGGCAGCCACGGCCGAATGCCTCGCAGCTCACCGGGAGCGTTCCCCGGGGTGGTCCCGGGCAGAAGAGATGCATCATGGAGCGCGCCCCGGGTAAAAAGTTCGCGAGGAGTGAGGGGCCGGGGGAAGACCAGGATCTCCTGCGTGATTTTTCCAGAGGCCTTCACGAGGAACAGCCCGAAGGGCATGACCGTTTCCATCGTATATCCATGTTCCGCGAGGCAACTTCTCCCCGGGATGGAACCGCGCAAGCGAACTTCGGCAACCGAGTTCGCGGCGGTCCAGGGCGCAAAGGCGTGGATGTCCACCTGGTTTGACAGCCTGAGCTCGATCCTGACTCCAAAGGCATCGAGGAGCTTGCGGTCGTTGTGGAGGAGAACCCGCAGGTCGAACTGCCTGTCGGCGTAGACCCGGGTCGGGGCCCGCAGACTCAGGCGGAGCTTCCGGAGATTCAGACGGGAGTATGACCACGAGCCGCCGAGGAGGAGTATGCCACTGCCCCCAAGAGTGATGAGGATTCCATCTATTCTCATGAACCCGAGCGCGCAGAGCGCGAGGGAGGCGCCGAGGAGAATCGCGCCGCGGGCAGTGAGCATCTGGATTAGTGGGTCGGGGTCGGGTAATGCGCAGAGACGCCAGAGCAGGGGAACAATCTGCTACCGGGTGGGAAGTCCCGGCCTCTCGGCGCGCAGACTAGGGCACGGGCGTCTGGCTGAGGGCGCCGCTGAGAACAGGTTCAGGGTCGAGGGCATCTTCTGTCAGGAGACGATGGCGCAGGACATGAGGGAAGACCGCCTGCAAATGGTCAGGATGCACGGCACTTCGTCCGTCCAGAAGGGCGTATGCCCGGGCGGCGGACTGGAGCGCGAGGGTTCCACGGACTGATACGGTATGGTCCTGCCCTACGAGGGCCCTCGCAGACTGGCAGAGAGCGAGGAGGTAGCGCTGCAGGTTATCGGAGATGGCGACCGCTTTGACCTGCTCCTGGAGCCCGATCAGTTCGCTAAGTGGGAGAAGCTGAGGAATCTTTTCCCCGGGTCCTGTTTTGTTTCCGTAAAGCTTGAGGATGTCGAGCTGGCGGTCCTCCGGCGGAAGGCCCATTGGAATGGAAAGGAGGAAGCGGTCGAGTTGGGGCTCGGGAAGTGGAAAGGTTCCCGTCGAAGAGGTATCATTCTGGGTAGCAACCACCAGGAAAGGGTCGGGAAGGGTCCTGGTTTCGCCGTCAATAGAGACCTGACGCTCGTTCATGGACTCGAGGAGTGCTGACTGGGTGCGGGGGGATGCGCGGTTAATTTCGTCGGCGAGAAGGAAATTTGAAAAGACGGGTCCAGAAACAAAATCAAAGTTCCCGTCCTGTTGGCGATAGAGATTGTATCCGATAATATCGGAGGGGAGCAGGTCGGGGGTGAACTGCAGGCGCTTGAAGGAACCTCCGAGCGAGGCGGCGAGGGTAGATGCGAGGGACGTCTTGCCAATGCCGGGTGGGCCGGTGACGAGCGCGTGGCCCCTTGCAAGGAGCGCGGTCAGCAGGAGGTCGGAAGCCTGCTCGGCGCCCAGAATTGTTTCGTTGAGCCGGGCGCGCAGGGTCTGAAGGGAGTCGGAGGGCACAGCAAATGAGTTACTCGCTAATTCGAGAGGGGAAAATGAAAATTGGCCCGGGTCTTGATTGGAATTCTGCCGGAATAAACGGGCAACTATCCTCTTTCTTGGGCTTTTCGGGCCCGGGTAGTCAGCTCTGTCTGAGCCGGGTAGCCACCTCAGTGATGGCCGCAGGATAGATCCTGTGCTCCTCGATCTGGATCCGCGCGTGGAGGGACTCAGGCGTGTCGCTGGCCAACACAGGGACGATGGCCTGGGAAATGATCGGCCCGCTGTCCATTCCGGCATCCACGAAATGGACGGTACAGCCACTTTCGGTGGCTCCATCCTCTACCGCCTGCGACCAAGCCTGCAGGCCTGGATAGTCTGGGAGGAGGGAAGGGTGGATATTAATGATCCGGCCCGCGAAAGCATCCAGCAGTGGGGCTCGCAGGAGGCGCATGAACCCGGCGAGGCAGACGAGGTCGACTCCTGCATCGCGAAGGGCCCGGGCAGTTTCCTCCTGCGCCTGCCCGGGAAACTTGGAGCTGAACCCGCGGCAGTCGATCAGGCCTGAGGGGAGGCCCGCCTGCTGGGCTCGTTCAAGGATGAACGCATCCGGGACATCGCTGAGAACAATGACGACTTCGGCTTCGAGGCGCCCCTCGGTGATGGCATCCAGAATGGCCTGCATGTTCGAGCCAGAGCCGGAGCCTAGGATTCCAAGGCGGATCACGGGGAAAGCCTAAGTGGTGGCGGCGAGCTTGAAAAGAAGAAGGTCGAGCAGGCCTGGCCTGGTCGGGAAGGTGCTCGCTTCAGGCGTTGTTTCGGCCGGGGTCCGGCTCTTTCACTTGCCCCCTCTGCGGAGAAAGGGCATGGTCCGGGCACTTTGAAACGTGTGCTTTGTCTACTATTAGGTGCCACCTGCGGGTTAGGGATGATCTCCTGTGAGACGGTTGACGACCGAAAAGCGGGTGGTGGTGCCTTTGATGACTCCCAGTTGGGCAGGCGACTGGATTCAAACAATCCGAGTCTGGAGGAAAACCCAGACGAGAGAGGGAAGACCGCAGCGCCCTCCTACCGGCAGTGGCGGCATGAGTAGATTCGGAGAAACTTCTTCCTCCTGAGCAAGAATGCACGATCCCAGAATCGATCAGCTAGCCAGGCAGCTGGTCCGTTATTCGACTAATCTGAAGCGTGGGGAGAAAGTCCTCATCGATCTTTATGACGTCCCGGAAGAGGTTGGAATAGCCTTGGTTCGCGAGGCCCGAAGCAGGGGAGCCGTTCCTCTTGTGACGCTGAATTCCCTGCGGGTTTCGCGGGAGCTCTTGCGGGGGGCAACCGATGAGCAGTTTCGCCTGATGGCACGGCACCGAATGGCTGAAATGCGTGATATGGACGCCTATATCGCCGTGCGCGGTTCGCACAATATTGCAGAATGCAGTGATGTCCCGGCTGAGCGTATGGACCTGGCCCAGAGCCACACCCGGAAGGTGCTTAGGCACCGGGTTGAGAAAACCAGGTGGTGTGTGTTGCGGTGGCCGCATCCTGCCATGGCCCAGCAGGCTGGAATGAGTACGGAGGCTTTCGAAGATTTCTACTTCCGGGTTTGTCTGCTCAACTACAAGGCGCTCAAGCCGGCCATGAACGCCCTGGGCCGGCTCATGACCAGAACCGACCGGGTGCAGATCAAAGGCCCGGGAACGGACCTAGAATTTTCAATAAAGGGGATCCCCGCCATTCCCTGCGGAGGAGAGTGTAATATTCCGGATGGGGAGTGCTTCACGGCGCCGGTGCGTGATTCGGTCAATGGAGTCATCAGTCATAACGCGGGGACGATCTACCACGGTATTCCCTTTGACGGTATCGTCCTTGAATTTGAACGGGGCAGGATTGTGAGGGCGCAGGCGGACGGGAAGGACAGGGAGATCAACAAGATCCTCGATTCCGATCCGGGGGCGCGTTACGTGGGAGAGTTCGCGTTGGGGTTCAATCCGGAGATCCGGGACCCAATGCGTGACATCCTCTTTGACGAGAAAATCGCTGGTTCCTTCCACTTTACTCCGGGCCAGGCCTACGATGAGGCGAGCAACGGCAATAAATCAAAGGTGCACTGGGACATGGTGAGCATCCAGCGCAGCGATTATGGAGGGGGAGAAATCTGGTTTGATGGTAAGCTCATTCGCAAGAACGGTAAGTTCCTGCCCAAGAGCCTCCAGAGGTTGAACTGGTGAGCCGTGGACGGCGGGAGGCAGCCGAGATAAACTGGCCTGTTTTTTTCCGAGCGGAGGACGGGTGAGCTCATGGGCAATGAATTCACCTTGGACTTGGTTAAGAAATCTGAAATGGTCAGGCTCAGGATGATCCGGCTGTTCACACTGTGGTTGGGACTGGGCCTGGTGTCGGAGGCACAGAATTACTTCCCCAGCCTCGAGAGGGTGCCTTCCCCAGCCCGGGAGTTCAGGGCGGCCTGGGTGGCCTGTATTTACAACATCGACTGGCCGAGCCGGAAGGGGTTGGGGCCGTCTGCACAGCAGGCTGAGCTACGTCGTATTCTTGACCGGATGGCCTCCCTGCGGATGAACGCAATCATCTTTCAGGTGCGGCCTCAGGCAGATGCGGTTTATCGGTCTTCGATCGAACCATGGTCGCCCTGGCTTAGCGGAGCGATGGGTAAAAACCCGGGATATGACCCTCTGGCCTACTGCATTCAGCAGGCGCACGCCCGCAATATCGAGGTCCATGCCTGGTTTAATCCTTTCCGTGCAGTGCCGCACAAGGACCACCCCGTGTCCTCCAGTCACGTTTCGCGGACGCATCCCTCGATCATCCGCAGCTTCAAGATTCACAAGTGGATGGATCCGGGCAGCAGCTTCACACGCCAGCGTGCGCTTGATGTGATCATGGATGTGGTGCGGCGCTACGACGTGGATGGAGTTCATATCGACGACTATTTCTATCCGTATCCGACGGTCGTGGACGGGCGGCCCACTCCCGTATTTCCCGATGGAAAGAGGCCTTCTCAGCGGCGTAACTACGTGGACAGCTTCGTGCAGGCGCTCTACGCCAAGGTCAAGAGGAGCAAGCCCTGGGTTCGGGTGGGGATTAGCCCCTTTGGAATCTGGAAGCCTGGTATTCCACGAGGCACAACTGCTGGCATCAATGCGTATGAGCACCTGGCGGCTGATTCCCGCAAGTGGCTGGCCTCCGGATGGTGTGATTACCTGGCTCCTCAGCTCTACTGGCGGATTGAGGGCCCCCAGAGCTATACCCTCCTGCTGGAGTGGTGGCGGGCACAGGGCCAGCGCCCAGTCTGGCCCGGGATTGCGACATCCCGCATCAAGTCCCGGGAGGATCCCGGTCGCCCGGCTAGTGAGATTATCAATCAAATCCAACTCGCCCGGAAAATTGGCAATAACTACGTTGGTCACCTGCATTGGAGCGCCAGGGCCCTCATGCAGGATCGGGGAGGTGTGACGGCAGCGCTCGCCCGGAGCTGCTACACCAACCCCGCCCTCGTGCCTCCGATGCCTTGGTCGAGCCGGGCAATACCTCCGAGCCCGGCCGTCAGCGCAAGCCGGTCCCGGGGCGCCACTCTGGTCCGCTGGTCCAAGGTGCCTGCTGCTTCCAGATACTCGGTGCAGGCGCGTTTCGGATCGCGTTGGAGCACCATCACGGTTTCCTCTGGAGGCCAGCTCGGAGTAGCGGTAACGGGCTCGCCGGAAGCGGTAGCGGTAAGGGCGGTAGATCGTTTTGGAACAATCTCCAAGCCCGGGGTCGTGACGCGGAGATAACGATCACCCTCCGACCGTCGCTGAAAACCGCGATAGTTCCGTTTGGCAGATTGCAGCGCGGTGAGACGGGGTGAATTTTCTTCGCTGCACCCTTGGCAGGTCTTATGGATACCTTGGGTCAGGTGATTGCGAGCGGAAGCAACTAAGGCGAAAAAGGTTGATTTTATCTAGAGATCAACACATAAGATCTTCCTCCCAACCCTTACATTATTAGGAAAGATGACTGTCCGTTTTTTCGTATTATCTGCTGGGTCCCTGATCTTCGCCTGGCTGGCTACAACATACTTCTGGACCGTGCCGATGGAGAGTTACCGAGCTCCCTCCGCTCCGGTGGTGGCTTCGGAAGAGAAACCAGAGGTTTTCGTGACCAGTGGGCAGGAATCACCGCACGCTCTGACCACCGAGAACACCGGCAGGCACTAGATGTTGTCGGTCTGGTAAGGGCATGGGCCAGTTGGTTCGATAGAGTTGGCGGAGTGCGGAAGGGGCTGCCAAGCCGCTCTCCGAACGGCGGACCATGTCAGCCGGGAATCCGAGTGGAAAGGGAAGGGTTCGTCGTTATTAACCGCTCCCCGGCGGCTGTTCTTCTTCCTTGCCTGATTGGAAATCCCGTATTGTAACTTCACGCAGTCGAAGTGCGCCAGTTGGCGCAAAGTCCGGATGCTGTTCGATGCCCGTCACTTTGAAATGTGCCGCTTGCGGTGAGGAAGTGGAATTCGAGGAACTCTCCCCCGAGTTGGAGGAGACTTGCCCGGGTTGCGAGGTCCGGGTGCGCTACCGGGAGGGGGACCAGCACATGGCTATCCCGGTCAGCATGAGCCTGCCTGAGGAGTTTGCGCATGTGGACTTGAAGACGGTGGCAGATAAGTCAGACCTGCTGGTCGGCCGCTACAAGAAGCAGCTGGAAGGGCCGGGAGATACCGGGAATACGGATCTGGTCCTGGCCAAGGCGCTGGAGTCCCTGGCTCATTCGATTGGCCACCTCGAGGAGAGATTAAGCCGGCATGAACGTGCCAATGAAGTGGCACGTGGCGAGGAGCCCGGGGAGAAGGATGAAAGTATCGGAGAGACCGGGGGCCCTTCCCATCTCGATGGAGAACCGGTCCCTGCCCATGGGGTGACTGTGATCGCAGGTAATGGCAATGGCGCCGGGGAAGATGGTGAGATTGTTCAACTGGAGCCCGGGGTGGAGGGAAAACACCGTGGCAAGAGTAAGGCCAACCCGATCGATGCGCGAGTCCTGGTAAGGCGGGAAGCTGCCAAGGTAGCGAGGGATTTCCGGAGGGATAAGCACACCCAGGCGGACTGGGATGAGCGGGCCAAGCCAGACGAACGCCCTTCGGGCTTCGCATGGCTCATGGAGTTTTACCCGAAGACAACCATTCTCGTTACAATGGTCATGGCGATGACTTTGATCCTCGTAACCATCCTCTGGATGGAGGACTTCTTCGCTGGAAAGAGTCCGACCTCGGAGTTGACCGTCCCGGAGCGGAACGAGAGCAGTCTCGGAAAATTGATGGCGGACGATCCGGAGGCAGCGACAGCAGAGTCGGTTGCCCGGGCCTACCTTAATGCCCAGATTGCAGAGCTGGCCTTGCCGTTCATCTGGCAGTCAGGGACGGTGGAAGAGAAGTTCAAGCGCTACTACCGGCCTTTGCCTGCGAGCGATCCGTATGAGTTGAGCTTGAAGCAACGCGTAGTGGGCAACGACGGCAAATCGCAGTTCCTCTACCGGGTGCAATTACCGGAGGAGAAGGTCCGATTGCTGATTGTCCTGCCGGAAGGCACGATGCCCAAGGTTTTCTGGGAGCACTTTGCGGAGGTCGGAGACTTGTCCTGGTCGGCCTTTCTGGAAGAGAGGCCCGAAAATCCCGTGGAGATGCGGGTCTGGGTTCAACCGGTTGAGAAGTATGTCGAGGGCTACGACCAGCAGAACTGGCAGAGTTATATGCTCCATGACTACGCCGAGGAACGGAAGATCCTGGCGTATGCCGCCCGTGGCCTGGGTGAGGATTGGAGAATTTCCGACGCCTTGCGCAATAACCAGGGCAATTCGGGGCCCGGTAATTCCGTCATGGCCCTGCTGAAGTTGACCTATATGACTGAGTTTTCATCCGGGGAAGATTCAGGAGCGGTGGCGGAGGTCAAGGCGGTGCTAGCGAACTCCTGGCTTCCGGAGGAATTTCGCCCCCCGGCCGCGGACAGCGAGTAGCTACCCGGCAGGGCGCTGGGAGAGGCCGTTGCGCTCTAGCAGAGGCTGCAGTTCAGGATCCCGCCCCATGAAATCCCGATAAAGCTCGTCCACGGGCCGGGAATTGCCAGTGCTGAGGATAGTCTTGCGGAATGCCTGTCCGGTATCCGGGTTCAGAACCCCCTCCTGCTGGAACCGGGTGAAGGCATCCGCGTCGAGGACTTCGGACCACTTATAGGAATAGTAGCCGGCTGCGTAACCCTCGGGGCTATCGAAGAGATGGTTGAACTGGCGGGCAATCGTGGGGGTGTGAGAAGCAAGACGCGCCTTATAGTCGGACAGGATCTCCCGGTCCACTTCATCGAGGTCGCGATCGAGGTAGCGTGCGGGACGGGTGTGGAGCTCGAGGTCAAGCTTTCCGAGGGAAAGTTGGCGCATGGTGGCGGTGGCGCTCATGTAGTTCCGGGCTGCGAGCATTTTGTCGAAGAGCTCCTCGGGAATCGGGGCATCGGTCTCGAAGTGCCGGGCGAAGAAATCGAGGGATTCCCGGTCCCAGCAGAAATTTTCCATGATCTGGGAGGGAAGCTCGACCCAGTCGCGGGGAACCCGGGTTCCGGAGAGGCTCTTGATGGGAACTTCGCTCAGGAGCTGGTGGAGCAGATGGCCAAACTCGTGGAAGATGGTCTCCACCTCGCTGTGAGTCAGGAGCGCAGGATTGTCTCCGATGGGCCTGGTCAGGTTGCCGGTAATCAGGCCGAGGTGGGGCCGTCGGGAGCAGGAATTCCCTGGGGGTAGACCTGTCTGCAGGGAGTTCATCCAGGCTCCCGGGCGCTTCGATTCGCGCGGGTGCCAGTCGGCATAGAATGAGCCGAGATGCTCCCCGCTGGAGGCGTCGTGAAGGTCATAGAAATTTACGTCGGGATGCCAAACTTCAATCGCACCATTGGAATCTGTTGTCCCGGGTTCGTAGTAGGCACTTTCCCGAGGGGCGATGGTAATATCAAAAAGCCGTGAACTGAGCCCGAAAAGCCCGTCCATCACACGCCCAACTGAAAAGTAGGGGCGGAGGTCCTCGTCGTCGAAGTCGTAGCGCTCCTTGCGCTGCTTCTCTGCCCAGTAGGCGACTTCCCAGGGTTGCAATGGACCATGGTCGTTCCCGGTCCTTTCCGCTTTGAAGGCCTCTAATTCCCGGCATTCCTGTGCGAAGGCGGCTGCTATTCGGTCGTGGAGGTCCTCCACGAAGCCCAGAGCACGGTCCCCGTCACGCACCATGCTGCGCTGGAGGTGGAGATTGGCAAAATTGGAGAACCCCAGGAGGTCGGCCTTTTCCTGGCGCAGCTTTACGATTTTCCAGATCAGTTCGGAATTGTCGTAGTTTCCGGTGAATCCGATCGTGCCTCGTCCCTCCTGGATCCGGCGGCGGAAGGCGTCGCTGTCGGCATACTGGAGAACAGGGAAGAAAGAGGGAAACTGCAGTGTGAAGCGCCAGCAGGGCTTTTCCTCGGATCCTAGTCCCTTCGCCCGGGCATCGGCGAGGGCAGCTGCAACTGCACTGTCGGGCAGGCCCGAGAGCTCGCTCTCATCCTCGATTACGAGTTCCCATTCCTTGATCGAATCGAGGACGTTCTCGCCAAACTTCTTTGTCAACTTGGCTAGGTCGCTCTCCAGCTCAGCCATGCGTTTCTTCTTCGCCTCGGGCAGATCGGCCCCGGCGTCACGAAAGTCGGCGCAGGTTTCCTCGATAAAGCGGGCTTGGACCGGATCAACCCCTGTAGCCGCCGGAGATGCGGCAAAGCCTTTCAGGACCTCCCAGAGTCTTGAATTCAGGGGCACGGAGGATTCGAAGGCGCTCACCACAGGAAGCATTCTGCCGAGAGCCTCCCGTTGCTTTTCGTTGTCTCGCACGGAGGCAAGGTGATGGAGTCTTCCCCAGCCGCGACCGAGGGACTCGGTTGCCCGTTCAAGTGCGGCAAAGGTGTTGTCGTAGGTGGCCTCTGCCGGGGCGAGGGCGCAGATGCGCTCGATTTCTTCCCGGGCTTCCGCGATCCCGGCCTCGATATCGGTTTCAACTTTCTCAGGGACGAGCTGGGACCATCGGATGTGAAACTCGTCAGCGAGGAAGGGGTGTTCGGACATGGGGGTTTCATAGAGTCGAAACCCGAAAGGTCAAAGGTCGATCAGGGAGAAGCCTTCTGGCGGGGACGGGCTTCGGGATATTCCGAGGCGCAACCGGCAGGCACTAAAAAGCCCCGCCGGAGACCAATCCAGCGGGGCTCGACCGATTCTTAAGGCTGCAAAGAAGAAAAGAAAGGGTCGGGCGAACGGCCAAAGGTGCCGTCCACCAATGGCATGAAACGATGAAGTGCGCAGGATTCGCACAAGAATTTTCAATCCTTTGCAGGAGACTGCCACACGGCCTGTTTTTAGGAGAAAAATCCGCGCTGCTTCTCAGAAATCGACACTTCCAGAAACTCCATAACGCTTAACATATCATCCCAGACCTTGCGCTTCTCGCTCACGGCCGAGTCGTTGTGCAGCAGGTAGGAAGGGTGATAGGTTACCCGGAGAGGAATGCCCTCGAAGTCGTGCCAGTTCCCGCGCATGCGGCCTACCGGCTTGTTCTGATAGTTGAGCAACCCTTCGGCCGCGGTCCCGCCCAGCGCGACGATGCACTTGGGCTTCACGATTGCGATTTCAGCTCGCACGAAGGGCAGGCAGACTGCCATTTCTTCCGGGGTAGGCTTGCGGTTGTTGGTGGTCTGATTCCGGAGAGCGGGCCGGAACTTGCAGATGTTCGAGATGTAAACCGTTTCGCGGGCCATCCCCATCGCGGTGAGAATCTGGTCCAGTTTCTGGCCGGCCCGGCCCACGAAGGGCTCGCGGTGTCGTTCTTCCTCATAACCAGGCGCTTCTCCTACCAGCATGAGATCTGCCTCTGGGTTTCCGACCGCAAAGACCATGGTGTCGCGAAGTGATCCGAGGGTCCGGGCGGGTTCCCATTTGTTGGCCTGTTCCCGCAGCGACGCCAGCTTTTCACTGGCGGTGGAGCCTTCGATGCAGAGGGCCGGGCACGCGGGGGTGCCGGGGGAAGACCCTTCCCTTTTCCCGCTTCCGCTCCGGGCCGGCAGTCCCGCTTCCTGCGGCGAAGGGCTCGGGGAGCTGCTGTTTCGCCCTGCCCGGAGCCAAGACCTCAGAACCTCCTTGGCCTCTTCATCCAGGCGGACGACCTGCTGGCCATTCTGCTCGAGCTGCCTGAGATATGAAATAAGCAGGGCAGTTAAGGACACAACCGGAGGGAAACAGGATTCCAAGCCCGCTCCAAGCTCCAACCATCCCGCTTTTCATAAACCCCGGCTCCCATTCCGGTCTCAGGTTCTGGAGGGATTCCACTCTGGGCGCTTCCTTGTACTTGCGGCCTTTGGCTCGAACGCCCATGGTGAATCGAGTCATTTTCAACTCACTATGTTCAAGCGGATCGGCAACATCATCAAGGGGTTCTTCCTTCGCCTGATTGGCAGTGCGGAGCGGGCGAATCCGAAGGCCCTGCTCGAGGTCGAGAAGGAGAACCTCCGGAAACAGACTACCAAGTTCAATACGGCCCTGGCCTCTCATGCCGCCCTCGTGGAGGATCTCAAGTCGCGGGCACGCAAGCTAGACGAGCAGGAGGAGGAATTGCGGGCCAAGACCGCAGCCAACCTCAAGGCGGGAAACAGGGCCGCGGCTGGGCAGCTCGCCCTCAAGCTTAAGCAGATTGGCAAATCCCACGACGATGTGGCCACCCAGTTCGAAGATGCCGAAAAGCGCTATAAGGAGTTGATCCGGGCCCGCGATGTGAGTGTGCGGGAAGCCAAGGATCGCATCGAGAAGGTTTCACGAGGAATCAATGACATGGAGGTCCAGAAGGCCACTGCCGAGCTCAATGAGATGGCGTCCTCGATGGTGACTACCATCGGGGGTTCGGGGGACACCCTGAACCGCCTTGAGGACATGGTTGAGGAGGAGCGCACCAAGGCAGCCGGTCGAGCCCGGGTAGCACGAGACAGCATGGATATGGATGATGTCAAAATGGCCGAGGCTGAGAAGTCCGCGATGGAGGAACTGGCGTTGGCGGATTTTGCCGCCGCCGAAGGGATTGAACTGGCAGGGGGGGAGAGCGCTCCCGAAGAAGACGGGGGAGAGGGCGAGGACCAAGGATCAAAAGGGACGATGGGACCCTCCGTGAGCGAGTAGGCTTGATGTTCGCCCCGGGGTTCAAACTCTCGCAACGCGATGGCTACCTTGCCTCCCTGGGCCCGTGAGGTTGTCGCCCGCTATGAAGCGGGCACGGCAGGGTGCTTTATCCTGCACGGAAACATTAACGACCTTTTTTTACTGCCTGGGGATCAGCCCCGGCTGGGACGCCTTCATGATTTCCTGATGGAGGTCCTTCTCCCACAGTTCGAGGTCGTGCTGTCCTACGAGCTGGGTCTTGGATTGCGGGTGGAGCGGGGAAAGGAGTTGGTGGCGGAATGGACTTCGGGAGAAGAAGATCGCTTGCGGTCCTCGCCGACGGACCCACTTGCGGCGATCCGCGATCTCACCCACTACCTTGTCTATCTGCGGAATCTCCGCGCCATCAAGCGGGAGGCTCCGAGGGTAGCTATCATTGTCAGGCAGGCTCACCTCGTAGCCCCAAACAATCCGACTGCCTTCAGCAATAATCTGAGTGCGGTGGCTTCCTTACTGCGGTCGTGGGCGGCCGATGCCCGACTCAACGAAAACAGGCAGGCGGCCTTCCTGGTCTCCGACCATATCAATAATCTCCACCCGCTCGTGGCGGGGAACCCTCGCAGCAGCGTCCAACAGATTCCCCTGCCGGACGAAGACGAACTGGAAGGCGCGCTGGAGGCCTTGAGGACGAGCTATCCGGTAGCGCTTGCGAACTTCAGCGGAGACCTTGACCTCCCGGCCCGCCGCCTTTCCGGAGCAAGCCTGAGTTCGGTGCAGGGGTTACTGCAGCGTCGTAACCACGAAAAGCGCCCCCTCGGATCCGATGACCTTGGAGACCTGAAAAAGTCTCTCGTGGAAAAGGACTGTGAAGGACTTATTGAGTTCGTTGAGCCGAATAGAAGTCTGGACGATGTCATCGGTCTCGAGTCTGTGAAGGACTGGCTCCGGCAGGACCTGGACCTTTGGCGTAAGGATGAGCTGCAGGCGTTGCCCATGGGGTATCTTTTCTGCGGTCCGGTGGGGACGGGGAAAACCTATCTCGCGGAGTGCCTCGCCGGAGAGGCGGGCGTTCCGGTGGTGACGCTTCGCAATTTCAGGGATCGCTGGGTTGGTAGTACGGAGGCCAATCTGGAAAAGATCTTTTCCCTGCTGCACGCCCTCGGGCGTTGTATCGTTTTTGTGGATGAAGCTGACCAGGCGCTGGGTCAGCGGCAGTCGTCGAGTGGGGACTCGGGGGTCTCGAGCCGGGTCTACTCGATGATCGCCCGGGAGATGTCCGACCCGGATAATCGCGGACGCCTGCTATGGGTCCTTGCCTCGAGCCGTCCGGACCTTATCGAGGTAGATCTCAAAAGACCCGGACGGGTGGACATTAAAATTCCCCTGTTTCCAACCACCACCCCGGAGCAGGGTTTTGCACTGCTGCGCGGACTTGCTGCGAAGAGAGGGTTGTCCATTCCTGGAGCAACCCTCGAGGACCTGAGAGACCGCGTGCCCGATCTTCTGACCCCCGGGGCTGCCGAGGCCCTGGCGGTGAAATGTTACCGCCAGGTCAAGGTCAACGGCGTTGAGCCCGGGGAGGCTCTTCGCATCTGTCTGGCGGACTACGTTCCTCCCATCTCGCTCGGAATCCTGCGCCACCAAATGCGGCTCGCTTCGGAGGAGGCGACCGAAGCCTCCTTTGTTCCCCCCCGGATCCGGAATCTGTTGGCTGAGGCGGAAGGGAGTTAAAGGAAGCGCCGCAGACTTCGCGAAGGACCTAAGCCGGGCTGGGGGAGAGGATATATATTCACATTGGTTATTCCCATCCCTTCCGAAAACATGGGCCAAATTAATATAAATTCTTCCATTGCAGGGTTTGCAGGGCTGCTTTTAGGAAAAAAGGATTGTCCGGGGCTTCAGTCCAAAGTATAAACTGCTGCCGGGCAATGACCCGGCTTTCTTGGAAGTAAAGACCCCCTGCCTTTTCCGATGAAAGTCCTGTTCGTGAATGCAGTTGCGGCCGCAATTGCCCTAGGAAGCCTCTCCAGCTGTAGCTTTTTCAACCGCGCGGGTGAACCGCGCCTCCTTTCCAAGTCAGAAGCCCATGCGCTCGGCGGAGCTGGGTTTCGTTCCTTCTCAGTGAAAGTTCCTTGGTCTTCCTTCCTCGCAGGCAAGGCGCGGGCAACTGGCCTCCCTGCGGAAGTGGACCTTGGCGTGAGGGCAGCAGCGGCGACTTTGCCTGTCGATAAGCACGGTAAGCCAACTTACCACAGCGAAAGCATTCGCCACCGCTTGGTGAGAACTACCGCTTACTCCTGCGCGGAAAATGAGCCGGGGGCGGTGGGAAGCCTCAGTGCGCTGGGCACGGTCCTGAAATATGGCCGGGTACGCAGCGCGGCGGCGGATTGGTCCAGATACCCGGTGGGAACCACCTTCCGGATCAAGGGCCTTCCTTATGTCTACGTTGTTGAAGACTACGGCTCCGCCCTGGTGGGAACTAACACCATTGATATTTATCACCCGAACCTGAGTCTGATGCGTAGCTGGGCCACCCGCGATGCCGAGATCAATATCATCAAGTGGGGATCCTGGGAGCGGACCGCCAACCTTTTGCGTGGCCGCACGAAATATGCCCACTGCGCGCAGATGTACTACGCTACAATCGCCAAGATCAGGAGCGGGCGGGTCGTCCTGCGTAAGGAGCCTGCCAAAGAGCGCTCCGCCCTGTGACCGGCCTTCCTATCGGTCCCCATGACCAAGGCGGAACGCGCTGAATTTGTTCACCGGCGCCTCGAGGAGCTCTATCCGGAGACGCCCGTTCCTCTCGCACACCGGGACCCGTTTACCCTGCTTGTGGCGGTGCTTCTTTCGGCCCAGTGTACGGACGAGCGCGTCAACAGGGTCACCCCTGGCCTGTTTTCCCTTGCGGATACGCCGCAAGCCATGAGGAAGATTCCGGCGTCCCGGATTGAGGAAGTGATCCGGCCCTGCGGGCTGGCTCCCCGAAAGGCGCAGGCCATTGCGGATCTTTCCCGGCTTCTGGTGGACAACCACGGGGGAAAGGTGCCGGTATCCCTGGAAGCCCTTGAGGAACTGCCAGGGGTCGGGCACAAGACGGCCTCCGTGGTCATCTCCCAGGCCTTTGGCCTGCCCGCATTTCCGGTCGATACGCATATTCACCGCCTGGCCCAGCGTTGGAAGCTGGCCAGTGGGAAGAATGTGGCGGATACCGAGCGTTCGCTCAAAAAGCTCTTTCCCAAGGAGAGCTGGAACAAACTACACTTACAGATCATCTTTTACGGGCGTGAATATTGCAGCGCACGGGGTTGTGATGGGACAAAATGCGAAATCTGCCAGAGTCTCTTTCCCCGGAGGAGGTCCCCGGTGAAAACAAAGAAGGCCTGAGCAGGAGGGCGTTTCCGGGGTAGGTGAAGTGGAGGAGTCGCTGCCTGCGATCTGAAATCTCTGTGGGAGAGTGGCAGATATCGTGAAAGTGGTAGGCTCCGGGAAGCCCTGCCCGATGGCGGCCCACATTTGGGGGACCCCCCGTGCAGGGTCTCGACCGAATGCACTTCGTGGGCGTTGGGCATGGCGGGCTTGGGGTGCGATCGGGAAAGCAAGGCAAATTTTTTCAAAAGCAGCCTTTACTCGCCTCCTTCACCTTTCAGAATCGCCGTCCCCCCTGACCTAAAATCATCGCCTCGATCAACGACTCCGGATCCAACCATGACCTACAAACCTGCAAAACGTCTGCTCCGCGTTTTTTCGCTCGTACTCACCACGCTCTTCGTCTCGGCGCCCTCTCTGCTGGCTGCAGAAGGAGACAAGAACGCTCTCCAAAAGTGGGTTCTCGACGGTGGCTGGCCGATGATGCTAATCGGCCTTGCTATCATTGGATTGCTTGCGCTCAGCGTTTTTAACTTCATCAACCTGACCAAGCCCAAGTTCTGTCCGGATGACCTCAAGGCTGCTTTGCTTGACCACATGATGAATTGCCGCGTGCGTTCGGCAATTGAGCTTTCAGCCTCCCACCCGAGTTACCTCGGCCGGATGCTCGCCTATTCACTTCCCAACATCGATGCAACCAAGCCGGAGGATCTTGGGCGGGACGGAGTGGAAGATGCGGTGGCAGACTTCACGATCAACGAGAGTCGTAAGAACATGGTGTGGATCAATTATATCGCCCTGATCGCCCAGGCAGCACCCATGCTGGGACTATTTGGAACGGTCTACGGGATGGTCAACGCGTTTGGAGTTCTTAGTGCCACGGGGGCGGCCGAGCCTTCCCAACTGGCTGGTGACATCCAGATCGCACTCCTGACCACCTTCTGGGGACTGCTGACCGCCATCCCCTCGCTGGTCGCCTACTTCTTCTTCAAGAACAAGCTGAACAACCTGGTGGCGGAGGCTCACCACACCTCCGAGGAGCTGATTAACGCCTCGATCCAGACCGTCAATCAGGACGCCTATCTGGCCAAGATTCCGGAAGGGATCGCCGTTTAGACGGGTGGGAGCAGTCGCGCTCCCTGCTAACCGAACTAGTCTGAACGATGGCTTCCAACAAACTGCGCGCTTCCCAGACGGAGCAGGATGACGACACGAAGGTCGACATGTCGCCGATGATCGACATGGTGTTCCTGCTGCTCATTTTCTTCATCGTCAATGCCACCCTGATCATCGTGGAGATGGACAAGAAGGTGAAGGTCCCAATCGCGCGCTACTCCGAGAAGCAGAACGACAAGATGGGCCGGATCGTGGTCAACGTCTACAGTGATGAGCACGCGGGTGAGGGCCGTTTCCGGATGGCCGATGGCAAGGAGGTCTTCGCCAACGACGAGGACATGACCAAATTCATCAAGGAGCAGAAGGAATACTGGGAGGACAAGGGGCAAAAGGCCCGCCTGCACCTGCGAGCGGACGGAGAGGTCCATTTTACCTATGTGCGACGGGCGATTCGCGCCGGAGCAGCGGCAGGTGTCAACGAGGTTATCTTTGTGAGCCTCTGGTCCAGCAACAGTTAGTCCAAGATCCTGATCCCATGGCCAGACATCGTCGCGTTACCAACCTCGAGGAAGACAAGCCCGAGCTCAGCATCTCGCCGCTCATCGATATTTGTTTCCTGCTTCTGATTTACTTCCTGGTGACGACGACCATCAAGCAGAAGGAGCGGGACAACAGTATGATGTTGCCGTCTGCGGCCCCCTCTGAAAGCCAGCCCGACATCCAGCCTTTCTTCATCAAGATCAGCAACGATGGCCATATTTTTGCCAATGTGGGTGCCGCTCAGGAACTTTTGGACCAGGAATCGCAGGGTCCCGAACGCTTGCTTCCCCTGCTTGACTCCCGCCTTGAAATTTATGCGGCCGCGGCCAACGCGGGCAACAACAAGCCGCTGGTCCAGGTGTATGTCGAAGCGGAGGCTGAGCAACAGGTTGTATCTGATGTTCTCAACCACCTCGCCAAGCACGACATTACTACGGTGACCTTTACTGATCTCGTGCTTCAGGACGAGCAGAACAAGTAAATAGCCTTCCTGCCTTCCTCGCTCCTGAGCGGCGATTTTCTTATGAATTCCCGGGGCAGGATCTAAGAAAAAACCGGCTTGGCCGTTGGTGTTCTTGCCGGACCGATCCCTTTTTGAGAGAAGATCAAACGCAATTAATAATCCCTTCGCCATGATTCAATCTACCAAGAATCAAATTATGTGTGGGCTTCTTGCCCTTGCCGCCCTGATCAGCGTTCCCCAGGAAGCTGTCGCACAGGGCGGTGTTGACACCGCCTGGTCCAACTCCCTGACCGCCATGCGGGCCAAGAAGTGGGCCGAGGCTCATGCCATCCTGGCCAAGGCGGTGGCCACCTATGATGCGCGTGCCAAGACCCTGTTTGGCCCGAAGTTCGGCTGGTTCTGGTATCACAAGGGATACTGTGAGCTGAAACTCAAGCAGTGGGAGGCGGCCATGGAGTCGTTCAAGATGTGCTACACCAAGTATCCCAACAAGAATGCGGGAGGCGCCGGTCTTGATGCTGCTAACCAGGGCAGCTTCAACCACTATCACAAGAAGTCCCTCCTCAAGTGGGGAGATGCTGCCATCGGCGCGCAGGAGTGGGAGGTCGCGATCAAGATGTATAAGAAGTTCCTGCAGGAGCGTGATCCGAAACGGGACACCTACCAGCGAGGTGCCTTTTACGTGAACCTGTCGATGGCGCACTTTAAGCTCTTCCAGATCCCCCCCGGGATTGAGAACCTCGAAATCGCAATCGATAACAAGGAGGATTTTCCCACGCCCGACGAGGGAATCATGGTGGGCTTTCAGGCCATGGTGGAGGCGGTTATCGAGAAGACAAATGAACAGGCGCTGGTCGATTTTCTCGGAAAGAACAGGGCCGACATCAAACTCGAGCCCTTCAAGATGCACAAGTTCGCTCCGGTGTTCATGAAACTGGCTGCAGACGCTCTGGCTGCCGAGATGGAGCGCTCTGCCTTCGAATTATACGCCCTCGTCCCGAGTACCAAGAGCTCCATCGATGATATCAACGCCCGCCTCGAGCAGATCGGCGTCATCGATCGCCAGTTTCAGGATCCGCCCCAGAGCAACCGGCAGATCCACAAGGAGGTTCTCGAGGCTGACCTCGAAGAGCTGAAAAAACAGGAAAGTTCCGGGGACCCCTATGAGGTAATTGCCACTGCGGCTACCGCATACATTCACGAACAGCACAAAAATGTGCGCGGTGCCTTTGCCGCCTATGAGCAGCTGGAGCTCTATTATAACAAGTCCAAGAAGCGGGAGGAGTATCTCTACAACCTGGTCCGGACATCGGCTATCATCGGTGAAGTACTGGTGACCGAAAAATACGGCAGCCTTTTTCTCAAGACCTTTCCCACGAGCAAGCATGTCGAGTCGGTGCGGAGCATGATGCTCACCAGCCTCTTCATGGAGGGGGAATACGAAAAGTGCATCGAGGTCGCCACCATCATGCTTCCCAAGCTGGCTTCACCCTCCAAACAGCACGATATCTGCCTGCATGTTCTCGGGGGGAGTTATTATTATACGGGGCAGTATGACCAAGCCCGCAAGTTCCTGGACGACCATGTAGACATGTATGAGAAAAGCCAGTTCCGGATGGCGTCTCTCTACTTCCAGGCCTCCAATCTTTCCCGCCTCCAATACTGGGCCGCGGCGGCCGAGCTCCTCGACGTCTTTCTGTCCGATTATCCTGATCCCGGGCAGAACATCTATCTGCCCTTTGCCCTCTACGACCGGGCCAACTGCCATTTCGCGGAGGACGAGCTGGATCCGTCCCTGGTCAAACTCAACCGCCTCGAGAGTGAGTTTCCCAATAGTGACATCATGGACATGGCCTTCAACCTGAAGGGCAACGTGCTTCAGACGCAGGAAGAATGGGATCCGGCGGAAGACTACTACAAGCAGGCCATGGAGCTGGCCAAGCGCCGGGAAAATACCATCGTGGTCGGAGAGTCCCTCTTCTACCTGGTGGGTCTTCTGGGCCAGGAAAAGCGTGGCAAGGAGGAGAACCCGCGTGTGAAGGACGCAGTGCCCTACTATGACGAATTCTGGAAGGACCACGGCTCAGCCTCACCCTACAAGGCGCAGACTGCAGTAGCTGGAGTCCATCCCCTCACGGTGGTGGGCCGGGAGTCCGAAGCCCTTGAGAACCTGCAGACCGTGATAGCGGAGTTAGCCTCCGTACCGGGCGCCTTCGGCCTGGAAGAAGCGATCAACTCCTATACGCGGGCTTACCTTGGGAACCATAGCGAGAAGGAACTCAAGGAGCACTATTACAACTTCCCGGGCATCGATGCGGGAAACCGGGAAGCGCAGGCTCTGCTCCGGATCGCCCTCATCACCGTTTTTGAAGAAAACAGCAAGAAGGCTGACAAGGACGAGAATGCCGACGAAAAGCGCGATGCTGATGCCATGGTAGGGGTCCTCTTCCGGGACTTGAAAAGTGAATTCCAGCCCAAGCAGCTTACCAACTACGTGCTGGTGCGCCTCGGGGATTATCTGCGGGAGAAAACCGGAACGCCGCGCACTGCACTGCCCTACTACAACGAAGTGGTTGGCAGGGAGGACCAAAGCTATCGCTTCAATGCCAACTTCGGCCTGGCCGACATCCTGGGCAGTTCCGCAAGCCCGGCGGAAAAAACCAAGGCCGTCCAGAGTCTCGAGCACGTCTTCAAGAATGCTCCGCAGAAGAAACAGCAGGAGCGCGCGCTGTTCCGAATCGTCGAGATACTGACAGAGAAGGGAGACTGGGATGACGTCACCACCCGTGCCAAGGAGTACCTCACCAGCGAGGGTTACCGGCGCTATGCGGGCAAGGTTTCCTTCATGCTTTCCCAGTCCTACGATAAGCGGGGAATGAGGGAGGAAGCAATCGTAGCCTACAACAATACGTGGGCGGGGTACACGGGCCTGCTCGAGGTTTCCGCTCCATCCATGAAGCGCGTGATGGAACTCGTCTGGGCGCGCAATGCAGGTGACGACCACCAGCGAGCCTATACGATCGGCTACAAGTACCGCGAGTCTACCAAGCACCTCATGAATAACCCCAACGTGAAGGACCAAGAGAAAGAACTCTGGCAGGAAGTGGCCGACCTTGTGCAAAGCTACGAGGATGACAGTTCGGTCACCAAGATCGTGGAGGAAAAGGAGAAGAAGTAAGCCGAAACAACCGAAAACAACGAACTGACTGGAGCCATGAAAAAACTGATTCTTGGAATCTTCTTCCTGATCCTCTCGCTTGTCAGGATCAGCGCGGCAGATGCCCTGGCCCTCATCGTCTATGAAGAACCTGTCAACGGCCAGGATGACATGATGAAGGTCTGGATTACTGCGGCCAGCGGATCCAACATCGAGTATAAGACCACGCCGCAGAGCCTGAACCGGAACCGGATCAGGCGCGACACCGTCAAATCGGTCTACTTTTTTGAGCCACCCGTATTCAAGGAGGCGGTGCAGCTCTTTGAAAGCCGTGACTACCGGGGAGCTCGTGAGAAGTTTGCCGAGTGTAAGGAGGCCTACGACAAGCTCGACAACCTCAAGGGAAATTACGGGACCCTGGCGGGCTTCTATGAGCTGGAGACCTGTCGGAAGATGTTCGACCTCGAATCGCTCAAGAAGTTGCTCGACGGATATCAGTTCGGCTCCCTCGTCCGGGGGCACCAGCGTGACCAGCTGGAAGTATATGCCGTCTGGGATGCGGTGCGCACCAAGAGCTGGGCCCGCCTCGACTCGCTGGCCAAAGAAGTATTGGAAAAGAAAAAGTGGGTCGGTGAGCATGTGGCCCAGATCAAGTATTGCCACGGTCTCGCCCTCGAGGGACTGGGCCGTGACACGGACGCCCTGATCGCCTTCAACGGAGCGTTCACGGCGGACTACACGGCCTCGGAAGAGCTCACCCAGGCAGCGGCTCTGGCCTGCCTGCGAGTTATCAAGGCCAATGATGAAGTCAGGCTCGCGATACAGCTCTGGGGCACTGAGGACGAAGATGTGAATTCGCCCGGTTACTTCCTCCTGCAGGAAGGGGTTGCCATGTGTGACCTCTGGACCAAGTCCCTGGGGGGAGGCAAGGCCCTGCCTTCCGAATATGCTTCTTTCCTTCGCTACCGCGAAGACAACAAGCCCAAGGTCAAGACCAAGGCCAAGCCTGCTGACGACAAGCCCGCCGACGAGGGTGGCGATGTGACCGAGGAGGAGGAAGGGTAAGCCCTCCGCTGAGAGGAGCGGGCCCCCGGGACCAGCTCTCCCTGCTGCCGGGGCGAAGAGAAGATCCTCGCGGGGTTCCCTTCGGGGTTACCCTGCAGGGGGGCTCCGGCAGGGCAGTCATTTCAGGTCGCCTCGGCGTTGCGCCCCTCCTCGATGAGACGCCAGAATTGCTTGGATTGCGCCAGTTCCTCGTCCTCCCCGCGGAAGGGCAGCTTGGACCGGAACAGAAAGTCCTGGAAGGTATTCTTGTGCAGGACGCGGTGGACCTTCACGTGGTCTTCCAGGACCTCGAAGTAGAAGCGCCAGTCCCGGGAGCGGAATCGGTAGAGGATTCTTCCGTCTCGCTCAATCCTGCCGAACCGTTCGTCCCCAAGGTGGGCCAGGTCTTCCTCACGGACCTTGAACTCGTCAAGGAGTTCAAGCTGCTCCAGCGTGTCGAGTTGCGAGATCTCAGCTGCGCTGATTTCGTTGAAGACGATCTGTAGCACCAAGCCATGCTACACCCGCCCCCCGGTGAGAAAATGGTAAAATGCCAGCAGGGAAGAAGGAGGGCTTATCTTATACTGGCTGAAGCTGGATTGCTCTGGCCCCTGGCGAGTCCGCCAGGGGCGTATTCCGGCCGCTCATCTCATGCGGGATCCTGTTCACCCGGCGGATGGGAATGCCCGTGCTCGTGAGCGTGGCCGTGGTCGGCAGAGTGCGAACTCCCGTGCTCGTGGGAATGAGGGAGGTTGAGGGCGTGGGCCGCCTCGTGTTCGACATGATGGTAGATTTCCCGGAGCGGGATTCCATGTTCCTCAGCCGCCTGACGGCAGTCTTCATACTCTGGAGTAACGCGCGACGGGCCACCCGGGAGGGTTGCGATCTTGACCCTGATCCTGCCGTATTTGGTTTCTACGGCCTCGCTGCGCCGGGGAAGGGAGTCGCGTTGCACCTCCCGGCGCCGGACTCCCAGCGTCGAACTTTCATGGAAAAGGAGGTGTGCGAGGGAGTCGGCATGCGACGGCTTGGAGAGCACCTGCAGCAGAACCCCGGGTCGCCCCTTCTTCATCTGCGCGGGGACGACGGAGACGTCAAGTGCCCCGGTCTCCATGAGCCTGCCTGCGAGATGGGCCACGAGCTCCGGGGACTCATCATCCAGATTGGTCTCGAGTTGAACGAGAGTTTCGGTGAGGAGGCCGGACGTGCCTGCCGACTGCCCGGTGATGAGGCGCAGGACGTTTGGGATCTCAAGGTCATTGCTACCCGCTCCATATCCGATCGATTCGAGAGTCATGGCCGGGATGGGGCCGAATCCGTCGGCGACTTCGGAGAGCACCGCTGCTCCGGTAGGGGTGACGAGCTCTGCGTCAATTGAGGATCCGGCGACCGGGCACCCCTTCATGAGCGAGAGCGCAGCGGGGGCGGGGAGGGGGATCTGGCCATGAGCGCCGGTAACAAAACCCCGGCCGAGGGGAAAGGGAGAGACCCGGACCTGCTCGATCCCCAGCGCTTCCAGGCCGGCCAAGGCCCCGCATACGTCGACAATGGCATCTACGCCACCCACCTCGTGAAGGTGTACCTTGTCCACCGTGGAGTCGTGGATGGCAGCCTCCGCTTCACAGATCCGGGTGAAGATCCTGATGGCGGTTTCCTTCACCCGGTCGGAGAGCTTGCTGTCTTCCACCACCCTGCGGATATCAGCGAGGTGTCGCTCGGGGGCATCATCGTGTACGTGAACGTCCACCTTCACTGCACTAAAGGCGTTTTTTGAGACGCGTTTGATGTGAAGGTGGAAGTCCTTGAGGTGAAGCTTGGCTAGCTCCGCCTCCAGCTCTGCAGCCGGGAGTCCGGCGTCCACGAGAGCTCCAAGCATCATGTCACCGCTGGCTCCCGCGATGCAGTCAAAATAAGCTGTGCGCATGGAGAGGATTGGAAGCATGAAAGCCAGTCGAGGAAAGCCCCAACCGGTGGGAGCGGCATAAATATTCCCACCCTGTGCTTAAGGGGGTGCCCTGCGCCGAGTGCCTGCTTTCCCGCCAGAGTGAGCAGGTTGCAGCCGATCGGCGGTTACGAATTACTCCCCCGCAGGATGCTATGGGCGACCATGGCGGCTCCGAATCCATTGTCGATATTGACTACCGCTACCCCGGAGGCGCAGGAGGACAACATGGCGTGCAAGGCGGTTTCCCCTCCCCGAGAAACGCCGTAACCTACATTCGTGGGAACCCCAATGACGGGAGCCGAGACCAAGCCTCCGATTACGCTGGTAAGAGCACCTTCCATTCCGGCGACGCTGAGAATTACCTGCGCGCTACGCAATTTATCAAGTTTACTGAAGAGACGATGAATGCCCGCGACACCCACGTCGGTGATACGCTCGACCCGGTGTCCCAGAAACTCAAGGGTCTGAGAGGCCTCCTCGGCGACGGGTAGATCAGAGGTCCCGGCACAGGCCACCACGGCGTGGGGCTGAGCCGGTGTTACTGGCCGCTCCCCCACGGTAAGGAGCCGGGAGAGGCTGTTGTAGCGGGCCTCGGGAAGGGCCTCGAGGACATGCCGGGCCTTCCGGCGATTGACCCGGGTGGCGAGGGCCCGCTGGTGGGTCTGGACGAGCACACTGAGGATTTCAATCAATTGCTCGGCACTCTTGCCCGCCCCATACACGGTTTCGGGAGTACCCTGCCGCAATTCACGATGGGTATCTAGGGTTGTGTGGGAGAGTTCGGTAAAGGGCAGTTCCCGCAATTGTTCGACTGCATCACGGGCAGAAAGATCTCCTGCGGCGACCTGCTCAAGCAGCTTCTCAAGGCGTTCCGGGCTCATCGTTTTCTAAGGACATCGTTCATGCTGCCAGAACGGAAGCCCGCAAGGTCGACTGTGGCGTAGGAGAAGCCCGCCTTTCGCATGGCCTCGGTAATGAGGTCACCCTGCTCAATGGCCCGGGGGAGTTGGTCCCTGGTGACCTCTATGCGAGCGACCTGGTCGTGATGGCGGACACGAAGTTCCTTGAAGCCCAGCTCGCGCAGGGCCGCCTCCGCCTGTTCGATCTGGGCCAGTTTCGCGGGAGTGACCTCCGATCCGTAGGGGACCCGTGAGGATAGACATGCGTTGGCAGGCCGATTCCAGTTGGACAATCCAAGCTCCCGGGCCCAGGCCCGGGTCTCGCTCTTCCCGATTCCCGCTTCCTGGAGAGGGCTGCGGACGCCATGTTCGCGGGCGGCGCGCAATCCGGGACGGTGGTCACCCAGGTCATCGGCATTCGTGCCGTCCAGAATCCAGCTGAACCCTTCCTCGCCGGCGAAGTCGATTATGGCCTGGTAGACGTTCGTCTTGCAGAAGTAGCATCGTTGCGGGTCATTACGGCGATAGCGGGGATCTTCCGTCTCACTGCTCTCCAGCAGCTCATGGACAACTCCGATCTCGCGGGCGAGGGCCTGAGCGGCGGCAAGGTCGCTCCGGGCCAGGCTTGGAGAGACGGCGGTGACCGCAACGGCATTGGGTCCGAGTTCCTGCTGGGCCAGCCGGAGAATGAGCGTGCTGTCGACTCCCCCGGAGAAGGCTACGAGAACACGCTCAAGTCCCCGGATGAGGGTGGAGGCCTTGCGTCGCGGATGGAGGTTCTGCTCGATGGGCCCTACGCAACGGTAACCCGGGGCGTTCGGCAAGACGTCAGGTGCCATCGAGGCGGATTTTTGTTGGACACTGAACCATCTTCGTGCCACTTCTCCAGCCATGAGCAAGGGGATCACGGCACACTTTCTTACGGTGCTTCGACTCGGACGCTAGTCCGGTCATTTTCATATTGGTCCAACTTCTGTCTCCCGGATTTTGGGACGGACTGTGTCCAATGCACTTGCTAAGATTCTAACAAGAGTCCACATCAACCAGCCAGATTAAACGATGAATACCCGGAACATCCGAAAGTACCAGCCTTTTCCAGAGGTGGGCTTTACGGATCGGCAATGGCCGAACCGCACGATCACGGAAGCACCGATCTGGTGTTCTGTTGATCTGCGTGACGGGAACCAGGCCTTGCCCGTTCCCATGAGCGTGGAAGAGAAGCTGGAGATGTTCGAGCTCCTCGTAGGAGTGGGGTTCAAACAAATCGAGGTCGGATTTCCCTCTGCCTCCGAGACGGAATTCAATTTCCTCCGCAGGCTGGTTGAGGACGGGCTCGTTCCCGATG